>WNGD01000814.1_pt1 | contig 35508 bp, 29 predicted proteins | sample 5400671 | NCBI WGS metagenome assembly WNGD01 (sample SAMN13153369, study PRJNA577476) | soil metagenome | isolation source: 40 cm soil or saprolite under grassland replicate 2 | place: USA:California | collected 2016-06-15 | reverse complement strand
AGCCAGGGCAAAAGGTTTTGATTAACGGTGCATCTGGTGGTGTGGGTACATTTGCAGTGCAGATTGCCAAATCATTCGGGACTGAAGTAACTGGCGTATGCAGCACGCGGAATTTGGACATGGTGCGCTCGATTGGCGCAGACCATGTCATTGATTACACGCAAGAAGATTTCACCAAAAATGGTCAGCGTTATGACCTGATTTTTGATGCTGTGGGAAATCGTTCGGTTTCAGATTATAAGCGTGCATTAAGCCCCAATGGAATTTGTGCCGTCGCCGGGTTTACAACCCTGCCTCATTTGTTCCAAGTTCTAGTTCTGGGATCATGGGTGTCAATGACCGGGAGTAAGAAAATTGGTCAAATGGAGACGGCGAAACCAAACAAAAAAGATTTGGTTTTTACAAAGGAGCTTCTTGAAGCCGGCAAAGTAGTCCCTGTTATAGATAGAACGTACCCGTTAAGCGAGGTTCCTGAAGCTATCCGGTATCTGGAAGCAGGACACGCCAAAGGAAAAGTCGTCATAACTTTGGAACAGAACGACAACACCTCATTGTAAATCCCAACGTTAAATAATGCCACTCGCTGGAAGCGAGGGCACGAAGGAGGAGTAATTATGGAACAAGCGACGTATCCCGTCCAGTTCTCGGTCGACTACCAGATCGACCGCTCAACCGGCTGACCACATGCTTCCGGGTCTTCATGGTCATCCTGGTAAATGACCTGAAGGTTCGAACGAGAATGCTGGGCTGAGGGTCATCGCGTCGAACCTTCAGGTCATTTACCATTTGATTATCCAATGAGGAAAGGAGAACATCTCATGTCAACCAAAGAGAACGCAAAAGTTAACCCAGGACCGGTGCAGTTCCGTTGGCGCAGCCTGCTCGGTGTGAGCGTGGGACTGTTCCTACTATTCGGGATCCTTTTGAACATCGTGCCTGCCCTGCTGGTACCGCTTTTGCTCCATCTCAACGGGCCTGCCGGGGCAGGCTGGCTGGTGATCAGCAACCAGGCGGATGCCACATTGATCGGCCGGTCCCTTGCGGATGTCGAGAAGCACGAGCCGCGTTTAGGCGCGTTCTTCGTGAGCTTTATGGACACCATGTGTGCCTACATGATGTCCTTCGGGATCGTCTATGTCACCATCGCCCGGGTCGCGCTGCGCCGCGGTCAATGGTGGGCATTCTGGACGCTCGTGGTGAGCAGCTTGGCAGTGCTGCCCTACTACGCCTTGATCGCAGTGACGTATGCGAGCTTCGGAGTCTCGCCCAACGATCTCTACAGTTCCTTCAGCCCTGTCGTGTTGCTCGTCGCCGCCGCGACGGCACTAGGTTGGTGGGGGTTACGGCGGGCGCATAGTCATGTTCCGGCACCGGCGCGGGTCGCGGACGTAAGGTAAGCATTCAGTTAGGCGTTCCGGGTTTGTACATGAACACAGCGCAGGAGTAGCGAGCAGTGGAACAGAACAATCACACTTAGTGTCTGACAACTTACAAGGTAGTGATGGATGAAGCTAGATGTGGAGCGACTTCTCAATTGGTTCATGGTTGTGTTGCTCACGCTTCGCACCGATTGCTCACTCGTCACCTCAAAACCTGCTCACTTGTCACCTTATTTACCAATACGCAAGGCTGACATGCCCTCTCTTATCTGCTCTGAAAGAGGCCGCGCCCTACCGAGGACGCGGCTGTGATACGCGAAGCAATCAGATTGCGACTAGTACAGCGAGGTCAAGACATATCCACGATAACAAGCTGCTCGGAAGGCTATGCGATGCCAGCTTTATCATGGAGTGATTTAGACCTGCCTGTACTAGATAAACGTGGTGAACACGTCTGTCGGGTTATCCCCTGGGTATGCCTGGACGAAGAACGGTTCGAACAGTCCACCGATATTGGTCAGAGCTTCGTAATCCCCAACGAAGTAGCCAGTCGTCGTCTGGGGTGCCTTCAACATGTCGAAGGAGCCAGCGATATGCACCTCGTTGCCGAAGCTCGCGCCATGGTCGATCGACGTCACCAACCAGTAATCGGTCGGCAGCGTCGTGGTTTGGGTAGTGAGGTTGCGGAAGTCGTAGAAGGTGACGCCGACGTGCCCTGCCGAGTCGACATGTATCGAAGGGGTGAACCCCGGTCGGTTCGGCGGCGTGTTCATGTTGACCTGGATCGGGCTGCTCCAGGTTGCACCCCCGTTGGTGGAGGTGGACAATGCGACCTCATCGAATTGGCCGCTGGTGAAGCGTGCATCCTGCCAGACGACGTAAAGTTGCCCAGTCGCCGGATCGATCGTCGGCTCGGGAATAATGTCACCCGTGCGGATCGCATAACCGGTGTTAGGGTCCGTCACGAAGGCCGTTCCCAGTTCCGAGATGATCTGTGGCTGCGTCCAGGTGTTGCCGCCGTTGGTCGATTTCACGTAGGCGACATTGAACTGCCTGCCGGTGGGGTGCAGGATCAAGTCGAAGAAGTCGTAGAGCGTCCCATTGCGCGAGTCAATCGCAATCTGGTTACCGATTGTCTGGGTATTTTGCGAGGTGTGGACCATGACCTGGGGGCTGCTCCAGCTCTTGCCGCCGTTAGTGGTCTTGGAGAAAAACGCGTCTCCGGTGAAAGCAGCGGCGTGTGGGTTGTCGTCGGGATTATCGGTCGGGGCGACCAGGGTGTCCCAAACTGTGTACGCGGTCCTGCGTTTGATCGGATCGGCGGTCACCGATTCCTTGTCGGTGCTAAACTGGCCTCCGTTGGTGGTGTAGCTGACGATGGATTGTAGGTTGCCCCAGGTTTGGCCACCGTCAGTGGAAGTCGCTGCTCCTACAGCGTTCTTTTTGTCGGTGCCGTCGAAGGAGATGGAGACCGCATAGGCGATGCCATCCGGTCCGAATGATACCCAGGGGTCGGATGCCCGCTGATAGGGTAGTCCGCCCGGCACACATTGGGTGAAGGGCAGGCTGGTTTCGCTCCAGCTCTGGCCACCGTCGAATGAGAAACCGGCGACCAGGCCGCGCGCACCACCGTTCGACCAGCGGTCTTGCTGCCAGGCCCCCACTATGTTCTTAGCATTGGTCGGATTGACAGAGACCCAGGGCTCGACTTCGGCATTGGCGACATTGGTACCCGGCTGGCCAGCGATCGAACAGTTCGCGTAGGGATCTGCCTTAGAGACGGTGACCAGTGTGACCGAGCTAGCGCGTGCCAGGGCACTACCAGCAGTAGTCATGATGGTCAGGACAACCAGAAATACCGTTAGAGGTGCTATCACTCTAACATGCTTCAAGTGACTCATTGAAATTCTCCTATAAGCAAGTGAACTTTATCCCGAAATGAATGCGAATATATGCCAATTCATCGAAAAAAGGCATACAGATAACCGTATACATTATGGAGAAAATGGGAAAACTGAGGGAGAGCAAAGAGGTGATGATCTAGTTAAGATTGAGTTGTAATTTAAGATCAACGAGAGCACTTCCTCAACACGAGGTTTAGTCAGCCAATGCCATGTTTCTTTCTCAATTCCTGACTCGAAGCCCTCCCAGACATGGGCAAGAACACACTTAGGCGGGCGAATAAGATCAGGACGACCAGCCTGCTGAGCTGCCAGAGCGACAACAATGGGAGCCGTGTAGGTCAAGGCGACTTGCACCAGCTTATCCTATTCTGTCAAGTTAGGAAGCACGATATCTGTACCAGACAAGGAAGCGGATGAAAATTCGCTATTTTCAGGCGAAATGCCCTCATAGAGAGTCAAATTTGGTGTCAGGGAGTAGTTTTAACTGCTCCTTGACAAGTTACTATGACTTTATAAGCCGATTTAGGGTCACTTTACCATGTATTTTTCTGCTCACGTTGGGAGTATATTACACTTTCTCTGAATCTTTGTTGCGCTTGACATGTACTTCTCCCAAAATGAAGAATAGTAATAAAGAGAGGGCCTATTGATTTCTCCTTTCAAGAGTATGACACAGAAAAATACGATTCCAGTCCTTGACGGGGTGCGCGCTGTTGCCTGCCTGAGTGTTATTTCGTACCATATCCACTACTTTCTCGCGCGCGACTATGATCTGAATGCTATTCTCGGAAAGTTCGCTACTGCCATCGGGTTGGCTGGCTGGTCCGGGGTCACGCTCTTCTTCGTGCTCTCGGGATTTCTGCTCTTTCAGCCGTTTGCTCAAGCGCTTCTGTTTGAGAAACCGTGGCCCTCGATGCGCACATTCTATATACGCCGGGCATTACGTATCCTCCCCGGCTATTATGTTGCTCTTCTCGTACTCATCGCTTTGACGCAGCCAGCATATCTCCAGCCCGATCACTGGAAAGAGACGCTGCTGTTTCTAACCTTTTTTATGGACTCGACTCCTGCTACTTATCAACAGATCAATGGTCCATTCTGGACACTGGCTGTAGAGTGGCAATTTTATCTGCTGTTACCATTGCTCGCCCTTGGGTTCAGCCGGGTGGTGAACCGCGGAACGTCGTCACGGCGGCGTTGGTGGTTGCTGATCGGCTGCCTGCTGGTGATGATCGCCTGGGAAGTCGGTACACGCTTTATAGGACAGTATTATACGCTGCATCCAACCGAGACACTTCTTGTACCTCGCTCGCTGCTGAATATCATCCTGATGCTCGCCTATGGAACCTCGGGAAAATATCTTGAAGATTTTGCGGTGGGGATGCTCATCAGTACCTGTTATGTTCTTGCCCAACATGCCGTTGATGGACAGACGATACGCCTGTACCTTACACGGTATAGTCCCTGGTTGTGGAGGGCTGGTATGCTCTGGTTGTGCCTTATGATGACCTGGTACCTCTTCCCCTTTCTCTCCATCCTGTACCCACTTTTTGGTTCTGGCAACTGGATGGTAGAGTTGGGATACGCGCTTGGTTTTGGACTCTGTGTGACGGCGTTGCTGTTTGGACCTGCTGGACTCAAAGGGTGGTTTGAATTGAAACCGTTATGTTGGATAGGAACAATATCGTACAGCTTATATATCTGGCATCTCCCTCTTCTCCTGCTCTTCAGGGGGATGATCGAGTCTTATATAAAGGGGTGGTCTTTTATGGCTGTGTATAGTCTACAAGGGTTGTGTGTCCTCCTCTTGATCATTCCATTTTCCTTCATTTTTTATTGCCTCATTGAGCACCCAGGGATACAAATAGCGCACAAGAGACGCCAGAGAGAACACGTCAGCTAGCGATCTCTGCGTTCCTAAATCGAATATACATGCAGTAGGGATGGGGCTCGTCTCCATCTTGTTCCCCGGATATTCCGTTCTCAGGCCTGATCGCGCTTGCCGGGCCGGATGAGGCAAGCCCCTTCCCTACTAGTTTACTCCTGACCCTGCTTGTAGCGTTCCAGCGCTTTCTGCAGGAATGTTTCTTCCTCCTTACTGTAACTATACATGGCTAATGGCCGCTCGCCAGCGCCCAGTTCGTCGTGGCTCTTCCACCATTGCTTCAGGCCCGCTTCGACATCGGCGTCGCCGCGCGTGAACTGACCGACCAGCTCGCTCTGGCGTCGCGCCAGGTCCTGGCCCTCCGGCCCGGTGGGATCAGCGCCCTCGGCGACCAGGCGGCGCAGGTCGGTGAAAACGGCGCTCCACTGCTGGCCCGCGCGCTCCTGGTCTGCCTCAGTCCAGCCCTTGCCCCATTCCGCCAGCTTCTGCGCCGCCTCGGGACTGTACGACTTCTGAGAGATCTCCGCCATCTTCTGTTGCTGCTCGGGGGTCAGGTATTTATTGACCCATTCTTTGTTTTGTTCCATCTGCATCACCTGGACCACGTGGATCAGTGCTTCCCAGTCTCCTTGCCTGCTCTGTAGCACTGCTTCGGCCTGCTCAATGGCCTGAACCACTGCATCGAGCTGATTGCGCTTCTCGCGCATCATCGCCTTCTGCGTGGCGAGTGTCTCCTGCAGGCGCTCCGAATCTGTTTGTAGACAGATTTTGATCTCCTCGAGCGAGAAGCCCAGAAACTTCAGTGCCAGGACCTGCTGCAAACTCCAGAGGTCCGCGTCGGAGTAGAGCCGGTGCCCCGCTTCCGTGTGCTCTGAGGGTGAGAGTAGTCCCACCTTGTCGTAAAAGCGCAGGGTGCGCGCTGTTACCGAGGCTTTCTGTGCAAATTGACCTGTTGTATAGTGCTGTTGATCCAAGTGCTACCTCCTTTCTGCTAGCAGTATAAAGTATGACGTAACGTCAAATGCAAGCCCTTTTCGTCCCAATTAGAAAATTGGCGACTTCAGCTTTTCGTCTCGATAATCCTGTTTCTGCTACAATATGTGCATACGTTTTACACTATACCAGGGCGGGTCTGCTTTCGTGTACGCCGTGGCGTATCCTATTCTAAACTGTAAGGATTTGAAAATAGTATGGCTAGACGTTCTGCATATGATGCCATTGTGATCGGTTCAGGCCCCAATGGCCTGGCGGCGGCTATCAGGCTGGCGCAAGCCGGTCGCTCAGTACTGGTTTTCGAGGCGAAAGATACCATCGGTGGCGGCTGCCGCTCGCTTGAACTGACATTGCCGGGTTTCGTGCACGATATGTGCTCCGCGATCCATCCGCTCGGCCTGAACTCGCCTTTCTTTCGCACGTTGCCCCTGGCACAGTATGGCCTGGAATGGGTTCAGCCGCCGCTTCCCCTCGCGCATCCCCTCGACGATGGCAGCGCCGTCCTGCTCGAACGTTCTATTGACGCAACATGCGCCACTCTGGATGTTGACGCCGATATCTACAAAAGGCTTATGACCACTCTTGTCGCCGATTGGCCCTTCATTGAGCAGGCTTTCCTGGGACCGCTGCGCCTGCCTCCTCTGCTCCGCCATCCCTTTGCACTCGGTCGCTTCGGCCTCACTGCCTTGCGTTCGGCGCAAGGTCTGGCGCAACAGTTCTTCAAGGGTGAGCGTGCGCGCGCCATCTTTACAGGCATGAGTGCACATTCGATGCTGTCGCTCGACCAGGCGACCAGCTCCGCCTCGGCCCTGCTGCTAGGAACGATCGGGCATGTGGTGGGCTGGCCGCTGCCGCGCGGTGGCTCGCAGCAGATCGTCGCTGCCCTCGCCGCCCATCTGCGCTCGCTCGGTGGCGAGATCGTGACCGGCGTGGAGGTCAAATCGGTCGCTGCCTTGCCGCCTGCGAAAGCTCTACTCTTCGATGTCACGCCTCGCCAGTTGCTGCGCATCGCTGGTAGCCAGCTCTCTACCGGCTACAAACGCGCGCTTGAGCGTTTTCGCTACGGTCCCGGCGTCTTCAAGCTCGATTACGCCCTCGATGGTCCCGTTCCCTGGCGGGCTGAGCAGTGCCTGCGCGCAGGCACTGTGCACATCGGGGGGACGCTGCCGGAGATTGTGGCCTCCGAATACCAGATCACACACGGCGAACATCCCGAGAGACCCTTTGTGCTACTGGCCCAGCAGAGCCTCTTCGACGAGACGCGCGCCCCGGCGGGCAAGCAGACGGTCTGGACATACTGCCACGTCCCCAACGGTTCGACGTACGATATGACCGAACGCATCGAGGCGCAGATCGAGCGCTTCGCCCCAGGCTTTCGTGATCGCGTCCTGGCGCGCCATACCACCACTACGGCTGATATGGAGCGCTACGACGCCAACTATGTCGGTGGCGATATCAACGGCGGTGTGCAGGATCTCTGGCAACTCTTCACGCGTCCCACGATCCGTCCCGTGCCATATACGACTTCGGCGTGGAACATTTTCCTGTGCTCTTCTTCGACGCCACCTGGAGGCGGTGTGCACGGCATGTGCGGCTACTTTGCGGCTCAGGCCGCTTTACACTCGGTTCTTTCAGAGTAAAGGGCAAAGAGGTGATGCAATGGTATTAGAGCCTCGTTCATGGTGGCAGTACATCAGAAAACATTGGAGAGCGATGGCAATCATTGGACTTGCACTTGTAGGCATGGGAGGACTGATTTTCGCCGGATATTGGTTTAACTGGTCCTGGACAGGACTTGGCCCAGAGAACAGTGAACCGAAACAACATATGAAAACCCTTTGGGATTGGCTACAGCTTCTCGTTATTCCACTTGTGCTCGGCATTGGTGGATTTTGGTTCAGCCAGGTACAAAAGAACAACGAGCAGCAAATTGCCTCTGACAACCAGCAAGCAGCGATCCTTCAAACCTACCTTGACCGAATGTCAGAGTTGCTCCTTGAGAAAGGCTTACGCACATCGAAAGCAGATGACGAGGTACGAAGTGTTGCGCGAGCGCAGACGTTGACGGCACTACGCAGTTTAGATGCTCCTCGCAAAAGAGCTCTCCTCCAATTCTTGTATGAGTCTGATCTCATCAACAAGAAAGAGGGTAGTAGTATTGTGAGTTTAGAGCGAGCCAGTCTGCACGGTGCTAACCTGCGTAATGCTGAGTTAGAAGGAGCCAATTTGAACAGGACGAGCCTGCGCAATGCCGATCTTAGTGGGGCCAACCTCCGCAAAATCAGCCTCCACAGGGCCAAGATGAGTGATGCCGATCTCAATGGGGCTACTCTCTGTGGAGCTGATTTGAGCGAAGCCGATCTGAGTAAAGTGGACCTACGCAATGCTCATCTAAACGAAGCTAACCTGACCGGCGCCAATCTCAGCGGAGCCAACCTGGAAAGGGCAGACCTGTTGTCTGCCAAAGTCACGCAGGAACAGTTAGACATGGTCAGGTCGCTCCAGGGCGCAACTATGCCTGACGGGTCAACACATCCCTAGCGTCCTACTTTGCGGTTTATAGCACATTGGCTGCCTTGTGAACACCCTCTCCGAGCCGGATGGGGGCAAGCCCCATCCCTACTCTTGAAAAGAAGCTATTCAGCCAACCGCGCCGCCAGTTCCGCCAGGGTGCGTACGCCCACGCCCGTGGCGCCCTTTTCCTGGTACGACTTCTTGCTATCCAGGTAGCTGGTGCCGGCGATATCCAGGTGCGCCCACTTCGCGTCACCCACGAAGTTCTCCAGAATCTTCGCCGCCGTCACCGCAGAGGCATAACGCCCACCTGTTTGCTTGATATCGGCGATGTCGCTCTTGATAGCATCGCTGTACTCGTCATCCAGTGGCATGGGCCAGAACTTCTCGCCAGCCGCGCGACCTGCTGCTATAATCTCGTCGGTAAGGACTTCATCGTTGCTGAACAGCCCGGTCATGACACTCCCCAGCGCGACGACGATGCCGCCCGTCAGCGTTGCCAGGTCGATGATCGGCGACAGGCCTTCCTTCGCGGCGTAGGAGAGCGCGTCGGCCAGGATGAGGCGACCCTCGGCATCGGTGTTGACGATCTCGATCGTCTTGCCATTCATGATGCGCAGGATATCACCGGGATGGTAGGCCGTTCCGCTGGGCATGTTTTCGCAGGTTGGTACCAGCGCGGTTACGTTGATGGCGGGCTTCAAAGCGGCGATTGCCTGCATGGCACCGAGCACGGCGGCGGCTCCGCCCATATCACCCTTCATCTCGTCCATTCCTGCTGCTGGCTTGATCGAGATACCGCCGCTGTCGAATGTGATGCCCTTTCCGACGAAGGCCAGTCCCTTATCATCGCTCTGGGGCACCCCGCGATAGCGCAGGATAACGAACTTCGGCGGCTCGGCGCTGCCCTGCGAGACCCCGAGCAGGCCGCCCATCTGTAGTTCGGCGATCTTCTCTTTGTCGAAAATCTCGCACTCCAGACCGAACTGGTTCGCCATGGCGTTGGCGCGATTCGCCAGCTCCGTGGGCGTTAGCACACGTGGAGGCTCGTTCACGAGGTCGCGCGCGAAGTTCGTGGCCTCGGCCAGTGCGCGGCCCCTCTGAAGCGCCTGCTCGACGTCCTCTACACCTTCCGCCAGGATGCTCAGTTGCGTGATGCCATTGTCGTCTCCGTTCTGCTCTGTGTGCTGGTACTTTCTAAACGTATACTGTCCCAGGAGAGCGCCTTCCGCCTGTGCCTCGATGGCCTGCACGCTGTCAAATGTCGCGCTGTTCCATTGCAGGGCTAGCGTTACCTTGTGCGCGCCCTTGCTCTGTGCGTTGCGCGTGGCGATGGCGCTGGCGCGCCGCAGCGACTGCGTATTGATCGTCTCCTGCTTCCCCAGACCAACGACGATAACCCTCTTCACCGCCAGGCGTCCCTGCGGATGTATGCTGAGTAGTTCGCCCGGTGCTCCCTTAAATTCTCCGTCTGCGCTGCATTCGTTGATCAACCCATCCAACAACTTGTCTACGGATGTCGCCGCCGGGGATAATGCGATTTCTCCCGCTTTGCGGGCGGCCCCCACGATCAATACATCGCCTGTTATGTCGTGTACTGCTTGCGTAATTGCTTGAATGTCCATGCGAGCTCCTGTTATTTATCCTCTGTGCGGCATAGAAATATTCTTCGTAGATAGCCAGAAAACGAGGAGCGCCTCTGCTTCGTGACACGTACGAGGAGTGTCCCATGTCTGGAGGAGAAACGGGTTTATTGGATATATCTCTATTCATTATGCCAGATGAGTCAACTGTTGTATCCTCTTTTTTCCGAGAGCCAACGCCGCATGCGCGGCTACGGCGACGCCGTCAGGCTCTCGGATCGGAAGACTCTTTTTTCACATCCTCCGCCGCTATTTTTTAGGCAGCAACCGTTCAACCACCTCCAACAGTTGACGCGGTTTGAATGGCTTGATCAGGTACTCTGTGCAGCCAATCTGCTTCGCCGCTTCACCTTCGTCGTGCAAGGCGAAGGCGGTGACCGCGACGATCGGAACATTTTCCAGCCCTGGACGCGCGCGGATCAACTGCGTGGCTCTGTAGCCGTCAAGGACGGGCATGGACAGGTCCGTCAGAATCAGGTCTACCTGTTCGCGGTCAAGGATGTCGAGTGCCTCTCGTCCATTGCTGGCGCTCAGGCAGCGATAGCCACTGGTAGATAGAACTCGCTCTATGAGTAGGCGATTCGAGATCTCGTTTTCGACGACGAGGATGGTCGCCAGTCCGGTTTCACGTGTTGATGTGCTCATGGTGTCTCTCTCATTTTGACTGATAACTTTGTATTTCTCTTGCTTAATCGATTGGACTATCTGCTCCAACTCTGGTTTCAGTTTCTACTGGCAGGGTGAACGAGAAGGTTGAGCCCTGTCCTGGAACGCTCTCCACCGCAAAATCGCCGCCTTGCAGCTCGGTGAGCTTTCGTGCTATGGTCAGACCCAGGCCCGTGCCGCCGAAACGGCGCGTTGTGCTTCCATCGGCCTGGCGAAACGCTTCAAAGATGTAACTGAGGGCCGACGGCGAGATTCCTATGCCTGTGTCACTGACCGAGATGCGCACCATTTCGTCGTCATGCACAAGCTGACAACGAATAGTAACGCCTCCCTGCTCTGTGAACTTCAGGGCGTTCGATACCAGGTTGATCGCGACCTGGCGCAGGCGATGGCTGTCGGCCTTGATCAGCGGCATCTCGTCGTCCAGCGCCAGGGTGAGGTACAGCTCCTTTTTGCTTGCCATCGGCTTGAGCTGATTCACGACCTCCATCAGGCACGGCTGCAGCTCGATCGCCTCGACTTTGACCTCGATGCGATCGGCCTCTATCTTCGAGAGGTCGAGCATGTCGTCGACCAGTTGCGACAGGTCTTCGGCCCTATTGACCATAAACTGAACATGCTCTTCCTGCTCAGCCGTCAATGTCCCGTCGTATCCCTCTAGTATTAAACCCCCGTAACTGATAATACTGTGCAGAGGAGTACGTAATTCGTGCGTTACATTTGCCAGGAACTGCGATTTTAAATGACTGGCACGCTCAAGGGCCGCATTCTTTTCCTTGATCTCCGCGAAGAGCAGGGCGTTCTGAATTGCTACCGCTGCTTGTGCCGTAACGGTGCTCAGGAGAAAGGTGTCGCGGCTGCTGATCGGGCGTGGCGTATCCGTATAGAGTATGAAGGCGCCGATTGCCTGGTCGTGCAAGAGAAGGGGAACCGCGATCGCCGAGCGATACCCGGCCTCTAAAGCCATCTGCGCCCACTTGCCCTGGCGCGCCCGATCGATAGTCGCGATATCCTCTCCATAAGCAATTTTGTGCCGCTGAATCACCATGCGACTCAAGATCTGATCCAGATCTCGTACAGCCAGGCGAGGAATGCGTGGTCGGCGCAGCCCATAGGACTGCGTCTCCGGCGTGTCTCCCTGGATCGCTTTTCGTTTTCCACTGGCCCTACTCAGCCGTGTGTTGGTGATGGCGGCCATCTTTGAAGTGATTGCCAGGGTGATATCCGCATCGGGGTCGGCATGCACGGTAACTGCGCCCGGCTGCTGTAACGAGTGCGAGAAGAGCGAATTGGGCGCGCTGTATGCGTCGACGACCTGACCCGCTATCTCCGACCACTGCGCGACCGCCCATGGCGTGAGCATCTCACGTCCATAGAGCAACAGCGATACATGTTTGACCTTCATGATATTGCCCAGGCGCGTGACGATCTCTCCAAGCAGATGCTCCAGGTTCAGGGTCGAGATCAGTGCGTCGCTCATAATTAAGAGGTTGCTCATCTGCTCCACCATTGCCTGGCTTTCGTTTTCAAGCTCATCGGCCAGTAGGTTGAAGGACTGCGTGAGCTGCGCGATCTCGTCGCTGCCCTGTTCCGCCTGCTGCTCAACAGTGTTCACGACGAGCGGCTGGATATGCGCCAGGAGCTGTCGTAGCGGCTGTGTAAACAGGAAGCGCTTCATAAGGGTATGCGCTAGAATGCCCGTACTGGACATAAAGACGCCCATACCCAGAATAATGAGTAGGAAGCGCATGTCGCCGCTGTTGAAGATGTAAAGCGGCTCGATTGCCACTGCCACCAGCATCCCCGAGTCGGCGTTCTGACCGTCGACGAACTCTGCCAGTGTGAAATAATGTTGGCCGAGCTTCATAGACGCGCCCGCTGTGCAGGCTTTGCTTTCATTCCCATTCTGCTGCAGAAACAGGTCCTGTAGCGAGATCCCGCTGACTCCCTGCATCTGTCCTTTTATACAGAGCAGCGCTGTTGCGTCGGCACCTTGCGTCAATAGATGCGCGAAGTCGTCGTCGATGGCCTGAAATGCCAGGAGCACGCCTGCCGTTGTGCCGTTGCTGGCATGCACGGGTATGGCGACGCTCAACGACCAGTTCGACTTCGCTCTATGAGGCTCGCTAATGCCCTGCTGTATGGCTGCGATTGTCTGCCCTCGTAGTCCCTGCCCTATGAGTGGACCGAACTGTCCGGCGAGCTCTCGTTTTGAGAGCGTTGTGTTGCCCAACTGTGCTAGCACCTGCTGATCGCTGGATACAAGTGCGATTATGGAGAGACGATCCCGTGTGAAAGGTCCCGTGAGCAAGTTTTGCAGGTGGCTCTGTGCTGTCGGAGTGAAGGGTTGCTGTGTCGCTGTAGCGATAAGGCCTTTATCTGTAGTCGCTTTTCTCAGATCGTTTTTGAGCGTGTCAGTGTGTACCTGGTACGCTTGCTTAATGAGGGTCAGGTGGAACCGGGCTGTGCTCATGGCTCCGTTTCTGGAGTAGACCGCCAGTAGAATCCATGAGAATAGCATAAAGAGAATTATGCAGAGCAGAAATATGAAAACCGTATAAACGGTAAGTGTTCCCTCACGTGACCGCCCGATGAACCGCATGCTGCCCTTTCTATGTGGAAAAGTAAGGAGAGGACGGGGTGCCAGCTCGTTCTCCCCTTACCACGCGTGCGCATAAGCGAAACGCGAAGCTCCAGGAGGCGCGCGTGCCAACCCCATGGGGAAAAGGTTGCACGAAAACCCGAACATATGCTACAAGCTGCTCGTCGAGGTGGATCTGCTTGCCCACATACATCCTGCCTTCCATCCCAGGCTTATGTATTATAACGCATAAGTGAGCAAATTGTTATCACTTTTGGGGGCAATTTTTGGTGCGGAAAGAAATTCGCTCTTCTGCCCTCTATGTCGATTAACCTCGCTGCGTTTCTGAATCTTGCGTCCCCATCCAGGCCGATAACCCGTTCTCGCTTCTCCACTTTATTTTATGGAATCTCAGACCATTGAATTGGACCTTGTATATTGCCTTTATCTAACTGTAACGATGTATTGTGCTGTGTATCTACCAGGTAGATGCCGTGCTGCTGCCCACCGTTCACAACAAGCACCAGTTGCGATGGAATTGTGCTGGACCAGCTCAATGCCGTGGCCGTTCCCTGCTGTTTGAGCGACTGCGCTGGACCAGGACCCTGTAAAGTGACGATCTGCGTGCGTACGCCTATGCTGTACGCCAGATGGCTACTGTCGGCAGACCAGGTGGGCGCCGGGTCAATTGCTACGCCTGTAGCGATCAGTGTGTCCACGCCAGTGAGCGTGTTTACAACATGGTAGGCGCCGCTTCTAGATACAAGGGTAGCGAAATAGCCTATTGAGAGGCCATCAGGAGACCACTGCGCGGCGCTTACCTGCTGGCCTGAAGTTACCATCTCCAGGCTGCCGACCAGGTTAAGGGTAACAATAGCTCCTGGGGCGTTGTTTGCCACCAGCAGCCAGCTCCCCGTTCCGCCGCGACCATGCTGGCTGTATTGCGCCTCTAGATAGTCGCCACTGATCAGTAGGGTCGGTCCCATATTTCCCGCAACGCTCTGTTTCCAGATGCTGTGTATGTGCCCGGCGCCTCCCACGCTCCAGGTCAGGGTGGGCACCATTGTCCCTGATGACCAGTCTAACAAGAGGACCGTGTCACCAGGGCGTTCAGTTACCGTGGAGAGGGTGAGCGCATCGCGATTCTGTGTGTTGTAGTCCAGGATATAAACATTGCCGTTCGCTTGCACTTCGAAGGCGATACGTATGCCATCAGGCGACCATACGAGGTGAGAGACGGCTCCCGCCATAGGAAGCGCGACCTGCTGTAACGCTCCTGTACCGGGCGTATAGATGTAGAGCTGCGGAATGCCTCTGGGCGCGGCGATGAACGCTAACATGCTGCCATCTTTGGACCATGCAAGACTGTTGAGTATCGTCGACCCGGTCCCTGTTTTCCACTGAGCGGGTAATATCTGGTCGGACTGGAGCAGCGGTTGCTGGATAGCGGTATCGTTCTGTCCATCGCTGCGTACGATATGCACGCGCCCCTGCTGTAAATCGATATAGGCCACCAGGTCACCAGCGCTGCGACCGACAAGTGCCGGTCTCACCGTCCAGCCCGTCGCGACAGTGGTCTGCGTAGGCGTCAGGCGACGCACGGCGTTACTGCCATCACTGGGAGCGCTCCAGAGGGCGCCGCTGCGTGGGAAGAGGAAACGCGTCCCTGCCGGGATAGGTCCCTGCTGAAGCGCAGCGGGTGGCGTAATGCTGTTGACATTATTCGCTACAGTCGTCTGTTTCTGCCACAGGTTCCACCCGATAAAGCCCCCGATGCCGAGGGTCAGCAGAACGGTCGCTGCTATCACGACCTGCATCGCGCGCTGTCCCCATCCTACCCGGTCTCTGTGCGGCCTGGCTTCTCTTCTACCGGCATCTTTATAAACCGGTGGTTGCTTGCCGCGACCTCCGGGCAGAGCGACGAGCCGTGGACGTGCGCCTGGCCGTATCCGTTGCTGGGGAATAGTTGACCCTGCTAACCTGTCGAGCGCGCCGGAAGTTCCGGTCAACTCAAGATATTCTAGCGAAGAGAAGATCCGCTCGCGCAGGGCGGCATCTGGACTGATGTGAGGCATCTGGGCAAGGAGTGTGTCGAAACGATGGAAGTCGGCCAGCATCCTGTTGCACTCGGGACAATGCTCGAGGTGCGCAGCTACAGTGCGGCGTTCCTCCGGCGCGAGCGCATCGTCAAGGTAGGGACTGAGTAATTCCTTGACTTGCTCGCAGTTCATCTTACAGCTCCTCCTTGCTCCAGAACTTTGTAGTGCTCTCGAAACGATTGCCGAGCACGCGAAAGATACATTTTGACACCACTCTCAGCGATATTGAGTGCATGGGCGATTTCACTGTAGGAGAAGCCCTCCTGTGTATACAGGAGCAATGCGGCTCTATATTGCTGTGGCATACGCCGGAGCGCAGCTCGTACCAGCTCAGTCGTGCCGTAAATCTCCTGTGGATCAGCACTCTCCACATCGGCTGGTTCATGATCGAGATCTTGCCATGGCAGCCACGCTATCAATTTGCGACGACGTAGCGCATCATAGGCGGTATTTGTCGCGATACGATAAAGCCATGCCGATAGCTTCAGATTCGCGTCCATCTTCGGCAGGGCCCGGAATGCCTTTAAAAAGGTGTCCTGCGTCAGGTCATCAGCCTGTTCGCGGTCCCCTACCAGGTGATACACATAATTATAGATGGGTGTCTTATATTCGTCGTAAATTTGTTCAAAGGACCAGGAACTCTCCCTGGTTTCCACCCGGGCCATGCGCTACAATCCCTTCGATAGCTACAATTATCATCTTGTCCGTTCCATGCAAGTGATAGCATATAGCTTGCTTCCGGGCGACGCGGAGGCCGTATCATCGGACACATCCGGCGCGGAGGGGCTTTATCCTTCTGTGTAGTGGAACGGACAACCAACGCTATCAGTAACATGCCTTAAAGTAGTCATGTTTACTTGCAGTAGCGTGATGTATCGATTATCATGGTAACATACTTGTGTGGATTTCTCGCTGTTAATAGCTTCTAAGTTAGTACTATTGGGTTTGCACGCTCAAGGTATACTATTCCTTTCGTTACATCATGGGGAGATATAGCAGCTTTGGACGATAAGCGCGCAATGTCCCACCGCGAAGAAGGAGACGGCTATTCGATGGCTGTGCAAAATCAGCGCGTACGTACAGTATGGTGGGAGGAAGAGGTTGCCCAGCAGGCGGCTGTATGCATGATTGATCAATCGCTTCTGCCGCAGCAGGTTGTTTTTCTTCGTCTTACCCATGAACAACAGGTGGCTGATGCGATCATGACGCTGAAGGTGCGTGGCGCGCCAGCGATCGGTGTGACGGCTGCTATGGGTATGCTGCTTGCGGCCCATCGCTATTTACACGAAGGTACCGGTGGTGAGGAGGCGCCTTCGAGCGTCGCCTTGCAGGCCCATCTCATCTCCGTAGGAGAACTGCTTGCTCACACGCGTCCGACCGCCGTCAATCTGTTCTGGGCCATTGAGCGCATGCTACGCTGTGTCGAGCATATGGCGCATGCCGCTCCTCAAAGCCTGCTGTCGCGCCTGCGTGATGAGGCTCTGGCGATCGCGGAAGAAGATGCCGCCGCCTGCCGTCAGATGGGTGCTCATGGGGCTGAACTGATCGCCGATGGCGATACGCTCCTGACCCACTGCAACGCCGGCGCGCTCGCTACTTCAGGCATGGGGACGGCCCTGGCTCCTATCTATACGGCTCAGCAGGCGGGCAAGCACATCCATGTATTTGTCGATGAGACGCGCCCCGTGCTGCAGGGGGCGCGCCTGACCGCCTGGGAGTTGCAGCAGCAGGGCGTTCCTCTGACGCTGATCACGGATAACATGGCCGGTCACTTTATGCGCCGGGGGGCAATCAAGGCGGTCTTCGTGGGCGCCGATCGTATTGCTGCGAACGGTGATGTGGCAAACAAGATCGGGACGTATAGCCTTGCGGTGCTGGCGCGAGCACACTCTATTCCTTTCTACGTCGTCGCGCCCTGCTCTACGATCGATCTGACGCTTGCATCGGGCGAGCTTATTCCGATCGAGCAGCGCAATCCAGGCGAGGTCACGACCGTGGGCGGCGTCGCAATCGCGCCATCAGGTGTGCAGGTCGCCAATCCCGCGTTCGATGTGACGCCGCATACCCTGGTGAGCGCTATTATCACTGAAAATGGCATACTTCGCGCTCCCTACACGCCCGCTCTGTGCCGGCTGTTTGTGAGCGAGAACACTATTGGGAAGGTTTAATTTTTGATGAATACAGAAGTCGTACAGGCCGTTGCTCTCCATGCGGAGGAGATGCTGGGGCATGAGGGCTTTCGCTATGTCTGCGCGGTGGTTGCGAACTGTAAAATGCTTGCTCTGGAACTGGAAGCCCAGGACGAGACGGTGACGATTGATAACGATGCGCTGATCATTGCCGCCTATCTGCACGACATATCGACGGCGGTGCATGGATTTCAGGAGCACGAGGTGCAATCGGCTGCTATGGCTGTGGAACTCCTGCATGAGCTGCATATGCCCTTTGAACGCATTGCGCGGGTGGAGCGGGCGATCCTGGTGCATGCGAACCCCATCGCTGCCGAGGAGCGGAACGACGCGCCTATCGAAGGGCTGATCCTCTATGATGCCGATAAACTCGGTCGACTAAGTGGTCTGGCTGTGGTAACATCTCTAATTGAGTTCGGTGCACGTTATCCCAACCGCGCGGTGACTGGCGAGGTGCTGGCCGCTATTCTTCGGCATATCGAAGAGCGCTTTATTGAACTCTACCAGTCGTTGAATACCGCGCCCGCGCGCGAGATGGCGCGCGAGAAGTTTCATAGCTCGTTGGCCTTTCTCGATGGCGTGATCGAACATTTGAGCGATGCTACTCCTGTTTAGCATTACGCATGTTGATCGTAACAATTTGTTGTGGAGGATGGAGTGTCTATTCTTGTTGTTGGTTCCGTGGCCTTTGATGCCGTCGAGACGCCTTTTGCACGCCGGGACTGGATCCTGGGCGGAGCTGCGTCTTACTTTTCGACCGCTGCCTCGCTCTACGATCGGGTGAATCTGGTCGCGATTGTCGGCAGCGACTTTCCGCGTGAATACCTCGATTTCTGGCGCGAGCGACGCGTGAATCTCGCCGGTCTGCAGATTCAGGAGGGGAAGACCTTCTACTGGAGCGGTCGCTATCATATGGATATGAATACCCGTGATACCCTCGATACCCAACTGGGGGTCTACGCGGACTTCCACCCGCAGATCCCTGTCGAGTACCAGGATAGCGATCTGCTCTTTCTCGCCAATATTCAGCCGGAGCTCCAGATGGAGGTCCTTGACCAGGCTCCCCATGCCCGCCTCACCGTCCTCGATACTATGGAGCTGTGGATCAAGACCGGGCGCGCCCGCTTAACCGAGGTGATCAAGCGCGTGGATGTGCTCCTGATGAGCGAGGAGGAAGTACGACAGTATACCGGACAGGCGAGCATTTTAGCTGGTGTCCGTGAGCTCTTTGCGTTGGGCTTGAAATATGTGATTGTGAAGCAAGGCAGCTATGGTGCGCTCCTTTTCGGGGCCGACGGTACGTATTTTAGCGCACCTTCGTACCCGCTTGAAGAGGTGATCGATCCAACCGGGGCCGGCGATGCCTTCGCCGGTGGACTGCTGGGCTATCTCTCGACGGTCAGACCTGCTCCCGATGGCACCTACGCGGTTGATGATCTCAAGCGCGCGGTGGTGCATGGGAACATTATTGGCTCCTATGTCTGCTCCGATTTCAGCATCGATGGCCTGCGCGCCTTGACGATGAACGATATCGCCGCACGCTACAGAGAGCTGGTGGACTGTTCGCACTTCGATCCCGATTGGCGCCAGGGCGACAGATAGGTACTCATCCTTATGTGACACGAGAATGTTGTAGAATAGAGCGTTACGCATGGGGCGTACTTACTTTTTGAGGTGGAATGGGAAATGGGCGCGCCCGCTACTGTATCTTCTGCCACCCACAAGGGTGGTTTTCACTGTCTACGCCTGACTTATGCATGGCGTGTCCGTACTCTCTACTTTGTCCAATCCTGATATAAGGGAAGAAGGGAAAATAAAGGTTTATGACAACTTCAACACAGGGAGATGTGAAGGATCTCTCGCTGACCCCTCGCGGAAAAGACCGCATCGAATGGGCCGCAAAAGATATGCCGGTCCTGCGCCTGATCCGCGACCGCTTCGCAAAGGATCTCCCACTGCAGGGCATGCGCATGTCTGGCTGCTTACATATTACGACCGAGACGGCCAACCTGGCGATTACCTTGAAGGCCGGTGGCGCCGATCTGGTGCTGTGCGCCTCCAATCCGCTGTCGACACAGGACGATGTGGCGGCGGCGCTGGTGAGCGAGTACGGCATCCCCACCTTTGCGATCAAGGGCGAGGATGAAGAGACCTACTACCGCCATATCAATGCCGCCCTCGATCACAAGCCCGAGATGACCATGGACGATGGCTGCGATCTCGTCTCGACGCTGCATACGACGCGTACCGAGTTGATTCCTACGATCATTGGTGGCATGGAGGAGACGACGACGGGCGTGATCCGCCTGTATAGCATGGAGCGCGCCGGCGTGCTCAAGTTCCCTGTGCTGGCCGTCAATGAGTCCGATACCAAGCACCTGTTCGATAATCGCTACGGTACAGGCCAGAGCTCTATCGATGCGATTATCCGCTCGACCAATATCCTCCTGGCCGGTCGCACGGTTGTTGTCTTTGGCTATGGCTGGTGCGGTCGCGGTGTTGCCTCGCGTGCTCACGGCATGGGCGCAAACGTGATCGTGACCGAGGTGAATCCGACGCGCGCGCTCGAAGCGGTGATGGATGGCTATCGCGTCATGCCTGGCGTCGAGGCCGCCGCCCTCGGCGATATCTTCATCACAGTGACTGGTGATGTCAATGTCGTCGATCGTGCTCACCTTGAGCGCATGAAGGATGGCGCGCTGATTGCGAACTCCGGACACTTTAACGATGAGATCAACATCCCGGCGCTTGAGCAGATTGCCACCAGTAAGCGGCGTGTGCGCGATTTTGTTGATGAGTACATATATCCTGATGGCCGCCATGTCCACCTGCTGGCCGAGGGCCGTCTCGTCAATCTCTCCGCCGCCGAGGGCCATCCAGCCAGCGTTATGGATATGAGTTTCGCCAATCAGGCTCTTGGCGCTGAATACATGCGCATTCACGCGCATGAGATGCAGCCACACGTCTACACGCTGCCCGCTGATCTGGATAAAGAGATCGCGCGCCTCAAACTGCATGCGATGGGTGTGCGCATCGATACCCTCTCGCCTGAGCAGGAGAAATACCTCGGTTCCTGGGAGTCGGGCACATAGCCTGCGGCGTACCATGTTCATCAGGGGAGGCACTTCACAAGGCGCCTCCCCTAATCTTCTCTCTCTTTGAGCGAACGGAGGAGGAAGGAGAGGGGAAACGACAATGGCAGAACGTAAGGTGAATTGGGACGATTTGACAAAGAGTCCGTTTGTAGCGTAGAATACTAACAATAAGCTTTACTGCTTACATTCACCGCACACATACAACAGAGCCCGCGAGTGAATCGCTCTCATCAAGAGAGGTGGAGGGAAACGGCCCGATGAAGCCCGGCAACCCGCCTGTCCTTATACAGGAAGGGTGCCAATTCCGGCGGATAGTTCCGCAAGATGAGGGGAATGTGCAAGTGCACTATACCCCTGCAAAACAGGGGTTTTTTTGTGCCCGTTACAGACAACCCCCTGATCCAGTTTATGCCTCTAGAGGCTATGACCATACATACGCATGTCTTTACGTAGTTGCAAAGGAGAAAAATTCGTCAATGAGTAGTTTTATGGACAGTGCCAGAACGTTCTTCACCAGCGAGTCGGTTACTGAAGGGCACCCCGACAAGCTGTGTGACCAGATCTCGGATGCGATCCTCGACGCCATCATCGTCCAGGATACGCAGGCGCGCGTGGCCTGCGAGACGGCGACGACAACAGGCCTGGTGCTGGTTGCAGGCGAGATCACGACCTCCGCCTGGGTCGATATCCCCGCTCTTGTACGCTCGACAATTGAGCAGGTGGGCTATATCAATGCCGATTATGGCTTTGATTATCGCACCTGCGGCGTTGTGACCTCTATCGGCAAGCAGTCGCCCGATATCGATATGGGCGTCAGCCAGTCCGTGGAGGCAAAGGACGGCCCGGTCCATCTCAGCGATGGTGAGTTGGAGCGCATCGGCGCCGGCGACCAGGGCATGATGATCGGTTTCGCCTGCAATGAGACGCCCGAATATATGCCGATGCCGATCAGCCTTGCTCATCAATTGACCCGCCAGCTCTCACAGGTGCGCCGCCGCTCCTGGGGAGGTAGTGGCCCGATGACCTATTTGCGCCCCGACGGCAAGAGCCAGGTCACGGTGCAATATAAGAACGGGCGTCCGGTGCGCGTCGATACGGTCGTCATCTCGACGCAGCACGCCGATTACATCGATAAAGAGCAGATTCGCCTGGACGTGATCGAGCATGTCGTGAAGCCTGTCATTCCCGCGCACCTGCTCGACAATGCCACGAAGATCTTTGTCAATCCCACTGGCCGCTTCGTCACCGGTGGACCAATGGGCGATGCTGGCCTGACCGGACGCAAGATTATCGTCGATACCTACGGCGGCATGGCGCGCCACGGCGGCGGCGCTTTCAGTGGCAAAGATCCGACCAAGGTCGACCGCTCCGCTGCCTATGCCGCGCGCCATATCGCTAAAAATATTGTTGCCGCCGGTCTCGCCGATCGCCTGGAACTCCAGGTCTCTTATGCCATCGGCGTTGCGCGCCCGCTCTCTCTCTTCGTCGAGACCTTCGGTACCGGCAAAGTCTCGGACGAGGAGATCATCCGCCTGATCAACGAGCACTTCGATCTGCGCCCGGCTGGCATCATCCAGGCACTGAACCTGCGCCGTCCCATCTACCAGCCAACCGCCGCCTTCGGCCACTTTGGTCGCACGGACATCGACGCTCCCTGGGAAGAGCTAAATAAGGTCCCCATGCTGCGTCGCGGCGTCGGAGCTCGTGTGGAGAGCAGCAAGACCGTCACCCAATAAAATAGACGACCTTGTACCTATTGGACGACTTCACCATAACACCCGTGTTATGGTGAGTCGCCTGATTGAGATGAAGCCTAGCAGCACTCCCGTCTGCGTCTCCTCGCGCTTAGCGCACGCTCTTAATTCGTTGGATCAGGACTGCCCCAAGCACGGCCAGGACGGCTGCAACCACAAAGAGCAGCGTGTAACTGTGAAACGTGTTCACCACGAAGGCGGCAATGGTGACCCCCACGACTTGTGGAAAGGCGTTAGCGATATTGATCACTCCAAGGTCTTTCCCACGCGCGTTGGCTGATGGCAGCAATTGCGTAATCAGCGCGATGTCGACACCCAGATAGGCTCCAAAGCCGATGCCAAGCACTGCACCGGCAAGCTCGACAGCAACCCAGGTTTGGAAGAACGCCAGGATCAGGAAGGAGAGTGCGATCACCAGACTGGCACCGATGACAAAGACCTTGCGGCGCTGGAGCCTGTCAGAGAGCATGCCACTCACCACCGAGGCGATCAGGAGCGTCCCCGTCAGGATGATTTGAAAGGTGGTGACTCCCTGTGCCGCCTTCTGGTAATGCACCGCATCTTGCAGAAAGTACAAGAGATAGCCCAGTGACGTAAAGTAACTCAGATAGACCAGGAAGCGCGTGAGCCAGGCCCAGCCAAAATCAGGATACTTCACTGGATTGACCCAGAAGCCGGCAAGAAAGGTCCCAAGATGGAAACGCGGTGCAGCTTCCTTTGGCAGTGGCTTGTCGCGTAATACCAGGATGAAGAACATCATGACCATCAGCAGCAGGGCAATGAAGATATAATAGGACATCTGGGTGGATCTGGCGACGCGGGTGACAAGCAGCGCACCAATGACTGCTCCCAGCGGCAAGGAGAGGCTGACAAATGCCGAGACAGTGCCTCGCTGACGTACGGGCACTTGATCGGGGACGACGGCTGAGAGCCCGGCCAGTATCGCATTGGCCGCAATGTGGAAGATCGCCCACCAGGCCACCAGCGCGACAAAGCTAGCGGAGTTAGCCATCAGCGCAAGGGTTACCGCCGAGAGCAGGGACCCGACGATGAACCAGGGTCGTCGCCGACCCAGGCGCGACGTGGTGCGATCACTGAGCGCACCGGCAATGGGATTGGTGATGACCGCGGCAAGGACGCCGACGACAGTAGCGATGGTCAGGTTCGTGAACTTATTCGCCGCACTGAGAGCGGCAATTTGCGTAGGCAAGAGGATTTGGCTGATCGGCAAAATGCTCAGCCAAATGACGAGGTTCGCCAGAGACAAGAGCATTTGAAACCCGGCATTGACCGCTTTGGTCGGCGCTTGGAGCGCCTCTATATCGTTCAGATCGTGCTCTACAGCAAGTTGAGCAGAAGCATTGGTCATAACTATGCCTCCCTTATACACTATATACACTATTCAACAGGTCTGGCGTTTACCGCTCATTCTTCCAGAATACAGAGTAATGGGTACAGCAGAATGAGGCTACGGAGAAAAAGGAGTGAAATGGTGTATATTCTCTCTTTGGAGTTATGAAATCATAACCAGCACAATCTCGCGGCCTCTTGAAGAACAAGAGCAAAGGTGCTGGTACACAGAGGCTGAAATGCGCGGCCTTGACCTACTGGGCTCTGTTATTGAGTAGCCCGCACCTATGCCCATATTCCCCGCCTTGCCCTGATCTCGTATAATTACTATGCTTAATGGTCGCATTTACATATGCGTTTGATGGAAAGAAGAAAGGCACGCTACATGGACTTTACACTCAACGAGGAGCAGACAGCCATCCGAGATACATGCAGGGAGTTCGCGCAACAGGAGATCAGGCCACTGGCGGAAGAGATGGACGCGACCGGTGAGTTCCCGTACGCCTTGATCCGCAAGATGGGCGAGCTGGGCCTGTTAGGTCTCCCCTTCTCGGAAGAGTATGGCGGTGCCGGAGCCGATTTCCTCTCTTACTGCCTCGCCATCGAAGAGGTCTCGCGCGGCGATGTCTCGGTTGGTATCACGATGGAGGCCCACACCTCGCTGGGCGCGACCCCGTTTTACCTCTTTGGTAGCCAGGAGCAGAAAGAACGTTTCCTGCTACCCCTGGCAACGGGCGAAAAATTATGGGCCTTTGGTCTCACCGAACCGGAGGCCGGCTCCGACTCAGGCGGAACGCAGACTCGCGCCGTGCTCCAGGATGGTCAGTGGCACATCAATGGCTCGAAGGCGTTTATCACCAACGCCGGTACCGCTATGACCGCCGGCGTCACCATTACCGCCGTGACGGGTAAGCAGCCGGACGGCCATAAAGAGATCACCAACATCATCGTGCCCAAAGATACTCCCGGCTATGTTATCGGGAAGGCATACAAAAAGATGGGCTGGAAGGCTTCCGACACGCGTCCTCTATCCTTCGAAGAGTGCGCGGTCCCCGCTGAGAATATTCTGGGCCGCCGTGGCGACGGTTTTAAGCAGTTTATGCAGATCCTCGACGCTGGCCGTATCGCCATCGCCGCCCTCTCCGTCGGTCTGGCTCAGGCCTGCCTGGATGAGGCGTTGAGCTACGCGAAGGAGCGCAAGCAGTTTGGAAAGCCTATCAGTAAGTTCCAGGCCATTCGCTTCAAACTTGCCGATATGGCTACCGAGATCGAGCTTGCACGCCTGATGTATTATAAGGCCGCCTGGTTGCATATGCAGAACAAACCGTACACGCGTGAGGCGTCGATGGCCAAGCTCTTCGCCTCCGAGACTGCCAAACGCGCCGCCGACCAGGCCGTGCAGATCCACGGTGGCTACGGCTTTATGGACGAGTATCCCGTCTCGCGTTACTGGCGCAGCGTCAAGGTCAATGAGATCGGCGAGGGGACCAGCGAGGTGCAGCGTATGTTGATTGCGAAGACGTTTGACCTCTAGCGCAAACGGGCGTTCTTTTTTGCGAAGCGCCTCTGGCGCTGAGGGGTCCTGAAGAGACAACAGGATGACTCATGTTCTACGGAGAGCAAAAAACTACCGACCTGTTGTGACGGACGATCGCGTCGGCCAGTTAAATGTGCTAAAGGTGATTGACGCACCTGTAGTGGGTGTGCTTGCCGCCGTGCTGCTCGTGCTATCCATCCAGACGGCTGTATCTTCATTAACCGCCAGCAGGGCCGTATTGTTTGGGATCGAGTTCGCTCCCACTATAACTGGTTGCCTGGCAACAACGTCGTACATGCCAATCCTTTTGTTGTTGCTGTTCTGCCAGAGGATGAAGCGCGCTCCCGCCTGGGGAGCCTGCACAAGACTGTTACTGTCCAGTAGCATCTGGACGGGCGTGTCGTCTAGCGCCGAGAACGTCTGCAACGTACCCTGCAACTGTGCGTCGGGCTGGAGTCCGTAAATGGTCGGGTCTGTTCTTGCCAGCGCTGTCGAATTCTGTAGCGCCGTCGAGGTCGCAGTAGCATCAGGCGTGCTATTCGCAGTGGCGCTCGCTTTTGCCTGAAGCGCACTGGCTGTATTGGCCGCCTTTACATTGAGCAGGAATAGCGTATCGTTGACGACCTGCGGGCGGAAGAACGTTCCATCCGTGCTGAACTGGTATGTATCGGTAGTTGTCTGTCGCGTCCACTTGCCGTACAAGGGAAGCGCCGCCGGAGTGATTTTCTGTGCCCAGATGGTGCTGTGAAGTATGTTATTCCCGCTCATCCATTCTTCGTCCCAGTAGATGCTCGTGTCGCCCCTATTGGCCGTGGGCGATGTAAGGATGTGACCATCACTGACCGTCGCAAGCTCGGTCGCCTGTGGAGTTTTCTCCGCGTTCAGCTCGTAGCGTGTGAGGTGGGATCTGCCTTTCGCATCGATGCTCGTGACGAGGAGTGTGTCCTTCGTCAGCCACGTCCCCGGAATGGGCGTGTTGATCCAGGTCGGCGCTGTGGCCGTATCGAACGTGCCTTTGCTCAGTGTGATCGGCGTCGATGAAGTGAGGGCGCTCGCTGGATCTGTTCCCAGGTACGTTGCCTTCAAACTCCAGGTCCGTACTTCGTGAGTGGTAGTGCTGTGCGTATGCGTATTTTTGCTGACCACCTTTTTAGGCAGGTCGTATCGAAGCCAGATCAGCCAGTCGTTGGAAGAACTTAAGACGATCAGCGGACTCGCGCTCTCTTTGGAGATGAGCGGCGTGCTTATATTTGTCTGATTGTCCAGCACTGAAAGCATCCAACCAGTGTTGAGATCGTTAGTGGCAGTGTAGTAAATATCCTGACGATCGGCCACCGCACTCGCGATATGTGGATAGGTTGTCTCCGTTGTATAGCTTGTCAGGGTGATCTGGGAAAGTTGCACGAAACTTGCGGGCGCCTGCTCCGGCACACCACGCTTCGCCAGAATCACCAGCGAGGTTAATCCCCCCAGCATGATGACCATCAGGAAGGCGGCTGCCAGGCCGACGATAGCAAAGTGGTTCATCAAAAAGAGCCGCTGCGTATTTCTGCGCCTGTGCGGTGTCTGAATGACTGGTAGCGGACCCGTGGTTGCCGTTGAAAACGCGGCAATATTATTTGCCTGCGCGTGCTCTTTTAAATAGGGGGCAAGAAAGGTCGGTACAGGGATGGATTGCGCAGAGGCTGGCGTGCTCTGAATATAGCGAGCGTGCTCGGTCGCTAGCGCCTTCATAAGCTTTGTATGCGCATCGGCAGATGGCTCGATCGCTGGCAACGAGCGCAGTCGTTCACCAACGAGGCTATTCTGGGTAAGGTATGCTCGACAGGCTGCACAGCTACTGAGATGCACCTCCAGTGCAGTCGTATCCATCTGTCCTTTTTTCAGTTCACGATATGCGGCGAGCAATGTCCGCGCCTGGCTACAGTTCAATCTTCACCGACCTCTTTGTTATACAGGCCAATAAACCGCTCTCTGGCCCGCATTAAGCGCATCTTTACGGCTGATGCGCTAATACTGAGTACGTCTGCGATCTCTGCACAGGAGAGTCCGTCGTTCTCATAAAGCCATAGGCAGACTGCGTACTTCGGCGGCAGTTGTTTGAAGACGCGCTCCACGATCTCACGATCGGCTACGCGACTCTCGAAACGCCCTCCATCGTACCCTCCACGTTCATACAGCGCACTGACCGCGCTGAGACGCATCTCCTGACCGCCATTTTCATCTCCGTTATTGTTGAAGCTGTCAGCCGTGCCTCCTGAGTCCGAAATGACCCCGGCGCCGATGCCGCGGTCTTCGTTGAACAACGAGAGCGGTAGCCACGAGATCAGGCGTCGTCTCCGCAGGGAGTCCGTGGTGGTGTTGGCTGCTATGCGATACAGCCACGCCGACAGTGCCCCCGGTTGTACGACAGTCCCTCCCAATAGTGCTTTGTATGCTTTTACGAATACATCTTGTGCAAGATCATAGGCCTGTTCACGATTGCCGATGAGGTGGTAGATGAAATTGGTGATCGGGACCTGGAAGCGCTGAAATATAGCCTCAAAGTCTGCGACCTCGACCTTTTCCACCGTCTGCTCTGGTTGTGCGGTCGCTGGCGGCAAGGATGCAGATAATTCTTCCTCCTCGCCGCCAGCGACCGCACAACCATCCTCATTCGCTGTTGGATTATGGGAACGGCCCGTATGCTCGTCATCTCTTGACGAGCGCAAAGTACTATTCGTATTGTAGAAACGGATAGAGGTATCCATCGGTTACATCAACCTTATAGAAAACCAGAGTATAACAGCATATCTATAGAACATTCTCTTGAGCTAGCATAGCACATATGTCCAGAAACCGCTGTGAGCTAGTAGACAGGCACAAGGGTATCTGGCGAACCATTCCCCTTTGTGTATACGATTATTCTCTCAGCAGGTTTCAAAAACTGTGCCTCCAACAGGTGATGATAGACCACGACCGGGCCGCAGCCTGGCGCAGCAAAGACTAATAGTCAGCATCGTAGCGACGAGGCTGCATGTCAGGTGTGAGATGTAGCTAAAGCAGGTACTCATTTGCATAGTATACCATAACGTGGCTTATCATGCCCCTTCTTGCTATTACTCCTGGTTTCTGCTAGTATGTTTTGCATGGTAACCCAACAGATTCAGTCTCAAAGCTGGGATATCGTCGGGCACGAGCATTCCATCGACATTCTGCGCCGCACCATCGCCGCGCAGCAGGTACGCCATGCCTATCTTTTTACCGGCCCTATGCATATCGGGAAAGCCCTGCTTGCGCACCGTTTCGCGCAGACCCTGCTCTGTACGGGCGGACCCGATCCGCGCGTCTCTCCCACCGATCCCTGCAATACGTGCCTCTCGTGTCGCAAGGTCATGCACGGCAATCACCCGGACGTGCACATCGTCGCGAAGGCGCCCGACAAACAATTTATTCTCATCGAGCAGGTCCGCGCGCTGCAAAGCGATTCCGCCCGCCGTACATTGGAGGGACGGCGCAATATATTTATCATACAGAATGCCCATGAGATGAATCAGCAGGCAGCCAACTGTCTCCTGAAGACGCTGGAGGAGCCCGAACCGGATGTTGTGCTCCTGCTGACGGTCCCCGATGCCGGTCTGTTGCTGCCGACGATCCTTTCGCGTGTGCAGCAGATCCCTATGCAGTTGCTGACCACGACGCAGATCAAGACCGCCTTGCAGCAGCGCTGGGAGGTCGATTCCCAGGAGTCTGAGTTGATCGCCGCGCTCGCCGCCGGACGCATGGGCTGGGCCGTACAGGCGGTGGAGGACGACGAGATGCTGGATGAGCGCCGGTCGCAGTTGGAGATGCTTGCGAAGATACCCACAGCGAGCAAGATTCAGCGCTTCGATCTGGTGCAGCGCCTCAACACGGACGCCGATAACGTTGACTCCCTGCTGGACCTATGGCTGCTCTGGTGGCGCGATATCGTGCTGGCTGCGAACAACTGCCTCGATCTGACCGTGAATGTAGATATGCGCGACCTCTTGCAAACTCAGGCGGCAAAGGTTGGCTCTGCCGAAGCTGAACGCATGGTGCGTGCCATCTTGCAAACGCGGGAAGCGATCGAGCAAAATGTAAATACACGTGTCGCGCTCGAAGTATTGATGCTCGACGTGCCAAAGATTTAGCGATCCTATCTGTTGTATACTGGAGCGTCGTGCAAATCTAGCTTTTTCTTGTTCCATAGGTCCGCCTGGGGATACTGCATTGATGAAGAGGAGTACCTGATGCGAAGCGATTTCCGGCATCTGCTCGTCCAGCAGGAAGCAGGGGTTGCAACCCTGACGATGAATCGTCCCGAAGTGCTGAACGCCTTCAATGATCTCATGTTGGAGGAGTTAACCGAGGCCGTTGAGGAGGTTGCGCGCGATGAGTCTGTTCGTTGCGTCGTTCTCACCGGTGCTGGTAGGGCGTTTGGCTCCGGCCAGGACCTGTCGGCCTTCAACGTCGTTCAGTCCAACGGTGAGTCCATCAAGGTCAGCGACCATCTCGCCCACTATCATCGTCTCGTACTCGCGCTGGAGGGCATGCCGAAGCCCGTTATCGCCGCCGTGCGCGGGGTTGCCGCCGGCATCTCCTGCAACATTGCCCTTGCTTGCGATCTGCGTGTGGCCGCCGACAATGCACGCTTTGTGGAGGCTTTTGCACGCATCGGCCTTGTTCCTGATGGTGGCGGTGGCTATTTCCTGCCGCGCCTGGTCGGACTGGGCAAAGCCCTTGAGATGGCCCTGCTTGCCGACGAGGTGAGCGGACCAGAGGCCGAGCGCATCGGCCTCGTCAATAAATGCGTCCCTCTCGAAGAGTTCGAGTCCTTCACGACAGCCCTGGCGCGCCGCCTGGCCCAGGGTCCGACGCGCAGCTACGGCCTGATCAAAGAGCTCATGTACCGCTCTATTGAGGGCGACCTGCAGTCCTCCCTCCAGCTTGAGGGCAAACTACAAAATATCGCTATCGCTACCGCCGATCATCGCGAGGGCGTCACTGCCTTCCTTGAGAAACGCCGCGCCAACTATAGCGGTCGCTAACGCATCATTATAGAAGTCCTGGTGGGAGTAATGTATCTCCTACCAGGACTTCTGGCGTCTCTCGCGGCCAATTATGCTATCCTGCAAATAACACGGGTCTGCATCGTGCCAGTAGTGAACCATCCATTCTTTTGTCAACCTGTATTTTCATCGTAGTCTGTGAAGGAGGAAATGTATGCCCGGTCGTTCGAACTTCCCTTATGATCCATTCGCGCTGCCCGTCCCTCAGAGAAGCTGGACGCCTATGAAGGTGCTTGCCCTCGTCCTGGCCCTCGTCGCCCTGATCGCGCTTGTTTTCGTTGCCTGGTCTCTGCTGGGTCCTGTATTGTTCCACACGACCTCTTCGCCGCTGCCGATGATGAATCCTGCGCCTGCTCATTCTACACATCACTGGTGAGAGGGCTGGTCTCGCTCACTTTCTCTCAGCGCCGATAATAGCTGTGGTCAACCCAAGCGCGATGTAGATGCATCCCGTGATATAACGCTGCACACGCTGGACATGCGCATTTCTATGGAGAAATTTGCCCACCGCTGAACCGAGCAAAACATAGAGGCCAGCACCGCCCTTTTGCCATGCTCGACGCTGCGGGCGACAACGTATAAGACGGATGGACCAGGAATGATGAGCAATCCCAATGCCGCGAGTAGAAAGAGGGCTACGGTGGGCAAAGTAGGCATTATTGAATCTCCTTAGATTACGTCTTCTCAAACAGACGTATTTCTCTCGCTCTACGAGAGGCAATACGATAGACTAGTACAGCATCGCGGAAGTTCCGCAGGAGTCTAGAAACGGCCAGGAGGCCCAGCCTGTTGAAAAATGCTCCGATCCAAAGCTACACAAGCTCATCATATTGAGAAATAGTAACCAAATTATATTCGTTTATCACCGTTTCTCTATGTAATCTCCACCAGTCTATAACTCCTTTCCTGCTATATTGAGCTTAATGTGGGGTTATATGGGGGGAGTTCGCCACAACATGTAGCCCTTCTATGGATGACACCGACCGGACGTCGGCAAGGACATCAACCGCCGAACACCTGATGAATCATTGAAAACAAAATCAGCGTTCCAAAGGAGGTAACTCATGCGACGTACACTCGTGCGACTTGTCATGCTGGCTGGGGCAGTGCTGGCCGTGGTCCTGCTTGCTCCACTTGGAAGAGCCACCGTGCATGTACAGGCGCAGGCGCCTACCCATTCCTCAGATCAGGTCACTGTCTTCGCCACCGGCCTGAATAATCCGCGTGGCCTCACGTTCGGGCCCGATGGCAGTCTCTATGTGGCGGAGGGGGGACGGGGGGAGCAAAATCGACTACCCCCGCACAATGTACCCAGGTTCCATTTCCCATCGGACCCTATACAGGCGGTTTTACCGCTCGCATCTCCAAGATTAGTCCTGCTGGCGTGGTCTCCACAGTCGCTGACAATCTGCCTTCGAGTCAGACGAATCCAGCTTCTGGCGGCTTAACGAGCGGGTGGCTGACGTCCAGTTCATCGACGGGACCCTCTACGGGATGGAGGCCGGCGCCGGCTGCTCGCACGGGCTCTTCGGGACCGACAACACCCTCTTTCGCGTGAATGCAGACGGCACGATTACTACCGTGGCCGACCTCAGCGCCTTCCTGAAAGCGAACCCCGTCGCCAATCCCGACGTCGGCGACTTCGAGCCGGACGGCACCTGGTACGGCATGGTCGCGGTCCGCGGCGCGTTTTACGCCAACGAACCCAATCACCAGGAACTGGACCGCATTACGCTGGATGGCCACATCACCCGCGTGCTCGACATGTCCACTCTGTTCGTTCCGCCGGACAACTGGCAGGGACCAACAGGGATCGCCTACCACGGGAACTTCTATATCGGCACGCTGGGCACCTTCCCGGTCCGCCCGGGTACCCAGAATCTGTATAAGATCACGCCGAGCGGGAGCATCAAGGTGGCAGCATCGGGCCTGACCGCCGTGCTGGGCGTGGCGTTTGACGCCCAGGGTCGTCTGTACGCCTTGGAAACCGACACGGTCGCTGGCTTCCCCGGCCCCGGGGCTGCCAACTCGGGCTAGGTGGTGTGCGTCAATGGCGATGGCTCGCTCACCACAGTGGCCACGGGCCTGACGTTCCCAACGGGGATGACCTTCGGGCCGGACGGAGCCCTGTACGTCTCGAACAATGGCTTCGGTGTCCCCGTGCCCGGTGCGGGACAGATCGTGCGTATCAATACCAGTGCCAAGGACTGCACTTGATCCCTGAGGCGACACCTGCCCTCCACACGGAGTGAAAGATGGAGGGCAGGTACCGTTCTTTCCCTTCTCCTTGAGAAATCTGTCCTCTTTGGTTCATCAGCAATCTTTTCACGGCCCCTACCAAATCAACTGTTGAAAGACTTTTTCAACAGGCTGGAGCAGGAGGCCCTTTGTAGGGGAAGTCGGAAGGCCCCGTTGGACGTGCAATTGTAGTAAGCAATAAAGGCCAGGATGCGGGTACGCAACTCCTGCACGGAGAGGCAACTGAGTCGGGAAAGCAAGCGACGAACGAGGATAGAGAACCAGATCTCAATCTGGTTGAGAAAGGCGACTGTGTCGCGGAGTGTAGACGAAGCGAATGCGATGGCTTTTGTCGGAGAGAAAGGCCGCGCGGGTACTCATGCTGGCGAGATGGCCGCTTTTGCCTTTGATGCCCAGGTCCTCCTGGATGCCACACTGCTCTGCTACCAGGCGCACCAGCGCTTCGGATTGATGGGTATTGAGCTGATCGGTGACAAAGATCCAGCCGACTTGCGGATCCGTTTGGAGGGTCTGAGTGATGTGAGCGGCAAAGTCGGCTTCGGTGCGCGTGGGTCCCATGCTGGGAGCCACAAGTTGTCCGGTGGCCACGTCAAGATTGGCGATCAAACTCAGCGTGCCATGACGGCGATATTCAAATTCTTCTCGCTCGACGTGGCCAGGCTGCATGGGTAACGAGGGATGGAGCCGTTCGAGTGCCTGAATGCCGGTCATCTCATCGGTACTTGCCACATGCGTGCCCGTCGCGGCGAGCGCCGGAGTGGCCTCATACACCTCACACACCGTGCAAATCTGTTCGGCCAATTCGACGGGGTTGTCGGCAGGTGGCTTCATCGGCCAGTTCGCGCGGCGTCCAGGTACTCACCGGCCGATCTGCCGCTTCTGGTTTTTCACACGCCAGCGCCATGATCTGCATAAACTGCTCGAAGGTGAAGGTGGCTGGCGCTCCTGGGCGTTGCGCATCCGTCAAAAGGACTTCGATGGCCTGACTCAGCAGTTTTGGCTTTCCTATCGCTTCGATGGCCTGCAAACGGAACTCAGCCGCTCCTTCCTCAGCGTTTGAGTGCCGTTACTGGACCCCATCCCACGAGAAATGATACACTCATCATAACACAAACAAGACTACAATTCTTATAGTCTTGAAATAATTGTGCATACTTGCTCGCATCATTTTGTAAAGAACAGCACTCTATGGTTCGTATCGATAATTTACCGTTTAGCAACATCCAGATGCAGGGCGCTCAACGCCGGGAATGGCTACGCCAGCACGCCCCCCAGCATCTCCAGCACTGCGCGACCCTGGTTGCCCACGCGCTACAGCAGCGCGACGCGGGGGCGTCGCGGAGCACCCTGGTCCTGGGTGCGGGCGCCTGTACCGAGGTTCCGCTGACCGACCTCAGTCGCGCCTCCGACGAGGTGGTTCTCGCCGACATCGACCTTGCCGCCATGCGTCTGGGACGTGAGGAACTGGACTCGCCAGCGCTCCGCAGACGTGTGCGCCTGCTCCAGGGCGATATCAGCGGTGGCGTTAGCAACAATCTCGCTCGCCTGGTCGCGCGCCAGAACTGGTCCGAAATCGCCGCAGAAGGTGCTCGTGCCGTCTTCGATGCCGCCGCCCTCTGCCTGGAACAGTGTCCCGTATCAGATCCTCCGCAGATCCAGGAACTACCCGCGGGTGCGTTCGGCCTCGTCGTCAGTTCGCTCGTCCTCTCGCAACTGTTCAGCTATCCCATCCTCGACCTGCTCGATCACCTGCAGCGCGTGGCCCCTTCGTTCATGAATGAGCAGGAGCGTCACCGCCGCTATCAGGAGGCTGCGCAAAACTTTCGTATCCGCGTCATCAATGCCCACCTGCACCTCTTACACAACCTGTTGGATGCAGGCGGCCTCGCTGTCCTGCTCAGCGATGTGCGCGGCTTCGTCTTCAACGTCCACGGCACCGATCACGACGCCACCCACCGCCGCGCCATGCCCCTTGTTCCACGCACCTTCCCCGACCTGGTACGCGACACCTTCACCGTCCGCGCAGAAGCCGAATGGGAATGGTTGACCGATCTGCCGACGAAGGAGCGGCCCGGTCGCGGGTATGAGGTTGTTGGGTATGTGCTTCAATCTCCTGATCGCAACTAATAGCTGCTCAGCAAATTGAGCAGATCGTGACGGATCATTTTGCTGCCGTCAGTAAAATGATCGAGTCAGGCAAAGGCGCTCTTACTTTGCCAGGGTACTCCTTGAGCATACCTGTGCCTACCAGGGAGGGCCACTTCTCATCTGAATAATCAAGCTACCAAAGTATATTATACATATGAGAGCAAACAGAGGGGCAAAGGGAGAAATGTTTACATGGAGTAAATTTGGGAGGAAAAGGAGAGCTACAAATGAGAAAGTGGCAACAGCGAGAAGAATGTAAAGAATGGATCTTCCTCTGTTATTGCTATTAAAGATGGTTTTCATGAAATACGGTAGTGACCCTGTTAAGAGGTGGTAGGAACACGGGAGGTCAACACTTCCAGGAACGACCAGAGATGGTCCGTCAGCCCCAGAGCCATGGCCGGAGACTGCTGTCGATACCGACGCACTCCTTGCTCAAACGG
>WNGD01001765.1_pt1 | contig 35512 bp, 34 predicted proteins | sample 5400671 | NCBI WGS metagenome assembly WNGD01 (sample SAMN13153369, study PRJNA577476) | soil metagenome | isolation source: 40 cm soil or saprolite under grassland replicate 2 | place: USA:California | collected 2016-06-15 | reverse complement strand
GCTCCGCGTATCTGCCGGCGGCGACCGTGCCTTCCGTCGCGAGCAAACCGATGCGACGGTTGCGCGTCGCCTGAACGGCGGCGTGCGCCTCCGGAGTGATCACACCGACGACCGGGACGTCGAGATCCTCCTGCAACTGCGGGAGCGCCGCGGACGTCGCCGTGTTGCATGCGTTGACGACGAGCTTGACACCCTGGCTCTGCAGATACGCACCGATGTCGCGCGCGAACTGCCGATCGCCGAGGTAGACGAAGTCCTCGTGCGGCATGGTCACGAGACACTCGTGCAGGACGGTCAGGCCGCCCACGCCGGAGTCGAACACGCCCACGGGCCGCGGATCCACACGGCGATCGTATAGCCGGGATACGCTGTGTACCTCGTGCGCCGCTTTCTCGTCGCGTTCGCGGTCGCGCTGACCGCCCTGGTTCCCGCAGGTCGGGCCGCCGCAGGCGACTTCACCCAGACCGAGACGAAGCTGACGATGAGCGACGGCGCCCGGATCGCAGTCAGCTACTTCGAGCCACGTGGGACCGCGCCCGCCGCGGGCTGGCCGGCTGTCGTGTTGCTCCACGGCTTGGGACAGACGCGCAACTCATCGGACTTCGTCAACTGGTCGCCGAACCTGATGGCCCGGAGGTTCTTGGCCCCGGAGGGCTACGCCGTGCTGACCTTCGACGCACGCGCGCACGGAGAATCAGGAGGACAGTTCACGCTCGACGGCCCGCGCGAGCTACAGGACCTGCGCGAGCTCTTGAATTGGCTCACGACGCAGCACCCTGTCGATGCTCAACATGTCGGCGCCTACGGCGCTTCTTACGGTGGTGGGCTCGTCTGGCGCGCTGCAGTGGCCGGCCTCCCTCTCGCGGCCATCGTGCCCGCCGCGACGTGGACCGATCTCCGCGAGGCGCTCGCGCCGCAGGGCCATGTGCGCGCAGGGATCGTCCTCGGATTTTCCCAGGACATCCCGCGGGACCGGTACGGGCCGGAGGAGCGGCAGCTTTTGACCGATGCCATTTCGGAAAACAATGTTCCCGCAATCCGCGCCTATCTCGCGACGCGCTCGACGCGCTCACAGCTCGGGGAAGTGCGAATTCCGACTTTCATCCTCCAGGGTCGCCGCGACTTCGCGTTCGACGCCGACCAGGCAGTCGCGGCTTTCCGGCTACTCAAGGGCCCGAAGCGCCTGTACCTCGGAGATTTCGGCCATGCGCCTGCAACGAATCCGCCGAGCGAGTTCGACTATGCGGCCGTGGAGGTGCGGGCATGGTTCGACCGCTTCCTCAAGGGGATCCCGAACGGCATCGACAAGCGTCCACCGGTCGAGGTCGCGCCTGACCCATGGCGCAAGCCCGTCTCGTTCAAACGCTTGCCCACACCCCGACGGCTGACGTTCGCGTTCAGAGGGAGACGGACGCTCTCGGCGGACGGGAAGGTCGTACGGACGACTGATCGTGTTCGCCACCTCGAGAACTTCGGTGCACCGATCGTCAACGTGTCGTTTGCGACGGCGACCGGTTACAAGCACCTCGTTGCGGTGCTCAGCGCGATCACACCGAGCGGCTCTGAGATTGTCATCAGCGACGGTGGGGCGGACACGCAGACGAGCGGCAAGAGCCCCCGAACGGTCACGATCAAGCTGCAGAACGAGATCACCTCGATCCCAGCCGGCTCACGCCTGCGAGTGACGCTCGGCGCACGCTCGACGGTCCAGAACATTGGCAACCTCGTCTATCTGATCCCCGTCCCCGAAGGGTCGGTCGGCCAAGTCGGGAAGTTGACGCTGACGCTTCCAGTTCTGCCGAAACCTGTGTCCCCTTGATCTCGGAGCTCGCCGCGGCGGCGGCCGCGATTGCGCTCGGCAGCGCTCCGACGGCGACCCCCGGCGTGACGTCGACCACGATCACGATCGGCGGAACGATCCCCATCAGCGGGCCGGCAGCCGCGTACGGGTCGGTCGGGCGCGGCGCGGACGCGTACTTCAAGTACGTCAACTCGAAGGGCGGCGTGTTCGGCCGGAAGATCGACTACAAGTACCTCGACGACGAGTTCGACGTCGCGAAGACGATCACCCTGACGCGTCAGCTCGTCGAGCAGGATCAGGTGCTGGCCATCTTCAACAGCGTCGGCACCGAGCACGCGCTCGCGATCCGCTCCTATCTCAATGACAGGCAGGTGCCGCAGCTCTTCCTCGGCAGCGGCGTGTCGAAGCTCGCCACGGAGCATGCGAAGTATCCGTGGTCGATGGGGTACCTCCCGAGCTTCGCCGGCGAGGGCGCGATTTACGGCCGCTACGTCGCCGCGCATCAACCGAAGGCGCGCATCGCCGTGCTGTACGAGAACTCGGACTTCGGCAAGGACATGCTCAACGGCCTGCGTCATGGTCTCGGCGGCAAGGGAAAGATCGTCGGCACGCAGGCCTACGAGGTCACAGACAACGACGTCGCCTCGCAGATGGCGAGGCTCAAGAGCACCGGCGCCGACACGCTCATGCTGTTCGCCACACCGCAATTCGCGATCTTCGGCTACGTCGGCGCCTTCCGCCTCGGCTGGCACCCGCGGGTGTACGTCACGTCGGTCTCGATCAGCCCGGACATCATGAAGATCGCGCGCGTCGCGTCCAGCCCCAAGCAGGTCGAGGGCTCGATCTCGATCGCATTCGTGAAGGATCCGACCTCGAAGCAGTGGGCGAAGGACAAGACCGTCCGGCTCTACAAATCGATCCTCCAACGCTCCCTCCCGAGCGCGAAGCCCGACGACGTGTTCAACTACTACGGGATGGCCGTCGCATACACCATGGTGGACACGCTGAAGAAGGCCGGCCGAAACCTCACTCGCGCGGGAGTGCTGAAGGCGGCGACTCACCTGGACGAGACGAATCCGTTTCTCCTGCCCGGCCTGCGGATCAAGACTTCGCCCAGCGACTACTACCCGATCGATCGAGTCAAGCTCGCCCGCTACCGCACCAATCAGTGGCAGTTCTTCGGGAAATTTGTAAGCGCCCGGGATTAGGGTCAACTCTTGAGGGAATCGCCCGTCTAATGGATGGGCTTTTGCTGATTTCGAAGTAGGAAGGAAGGGGTATGAAGACAATCCTGAGACTGGCCGTGCTCGCTTTCGCGGGCATCGCCACGCTGGCTTTCGCGGGGAACGCTCTCGCGACCCAGAAGTTGAGCGTCAACCAGAGCACGACGTCGCTCACGATCAAGGTGTCGCAGGCGCAGACAGACGCGCAGCCGGCGAAGATCTCGATCTACGTTCCGACCGGCTACTCGATCAATGCCTCGGCAGCGCCGGGGACCAAGATCGGGTCGACAACGGGCACGGTGTTTTCGCGCGACGCGAACATTCCGCTGCCGCTCTCAGGTGACGTGGTCGTTTCCGCGACTTCGGACGCACCCACTTGCGACCCGGTTCCGCACCTCGCCGTCTGGAACCTTGCTCTTTCGGTCGCCGGGCAGAACATCACCCTGCCCGTGCACGTCGACCAGCTGGCGGGTCCAGAAGCGGCGCTCGGCGCGTACAAGCTTGTCGTGTGCCTCGCACCGGACGACGTGCCTGTCGGCACGCCGGGCCGCTCGCCGAACGGCGCCCGGCTCCTCGATGCGACGTTCACGGTGAACAGCATCTTCACCGTGCCCGCGGGGCAGAGCATCTGGAAGACGATCACGACGCCGTGGGCCGGCGGTGTTCCCAACGCGGCCGGAACGGTCGAGACGCGCGCGTTCGTGGCGAACGGCACGGTGACGCTCGCGAAGAAGGTCAACGCCGGGAAGCGGCTCGTAAAGTTCACCGGGAAGGTGACCCAGGCAGGCACCGCCGTCTCAGGCGCGAGGGTCAGCCTCCTCGTCAACGGCAAGACCGCCGGTTTCAGTGCGCGGACAAACGCTTCCGGCAGCTACAGCATCGTGCTGAAGAAGACAGGTAAGAAGACGACGTCGACGTTCCAGGCACGTACGACCGTGGCGGAGCGCGACATCACCTCAACGGGATGCACTTCGCCGACGCCCGGCGTCCCGGGCGGCTGCGTCAGCGCGACAGCCTCGGCGTTCACCGCGGTGAGCGCCAAGATCAGAATCCGCCTTTAGGCGCGGATACCGCATGACACGTATGAGACGGGGCCCTTTGCGGCCCCGTCTCGTATGCTGGGACGATGGCTGAGATCCGGATCGGCACCTGCTCCTGGGCCGACGACGCGCTCGCGAAGCACTGGTATCCGCCGGGGGTGAAGGCCGGAGAGCGCCTGCCCTACTACGCCGAGCATTTCGACACGGTCGAGGTCGACTCGACGTATTACCGGCTGCCGGGCGACGAGATGGTGGAGCGCTGGGCGCAGCGCACTCCGGATGGATTCGTGATGCACGTCAAGGCTTTCGGCTTGATGACCCGCCACCCCGTCAAGCTCGAGTCGCTGCCGCCGGATCTGCGCGACGAAGCACCGACGGACGACCGGGGCCGGGTGGAGCGGCCGTCGCGCGAGTTTCGCGGCGAGGTGTTCCGCAGGTTCCTCGGCGCGCTCGAGCCGCTGCGCTCGAGCGGCAAGCTCGGCGGAATCCTCTTCCAGTTTCCCTCGTACGTGGTCTACAAGGACCGCTCGCTCGAGTACCTGCAATGGGCGCACGAGCAACTCGGAGAGGACGAGATGCTCGTGGAGTTCCGGCACTCGAGCTGGCTCGACGAGGACCATCGCAACGACACGCTGCGGTTCCTCGAGGAACTCGGCGCCACGAACGTGATCGTCGATGCGCCCCGAATCGAGGGCGCCAAGAATCTCGTTCCGACCGTGCCGGCGCTCACGAGCCCGACCGTCTACATCCGCTTTCACGGGCGCAACGCGGCCACGTGGAACAAGCGCGGCGGCAGCGCCGCCGAGCGGTTCGACTATCTGTACTCCGACGACGAGCTGCGTGAATGGGTTCGGCCGCTGCGCGAGCTGTCAGAGCAGGCCGAGCAGGCGTATGCGTTCTTCAACAACAACGCCACGAGCCCCGACGGCAGCGGTGGACGCATGGCGCAGGCCGCGGCGAACGCGAAGCAGCTACAGCAGCTCCTGCAGGCGGCGAAGGTTCCGGTGACCGCTCCCGGCTGATGGACTTTCTGGCGGTCATCCACGGCAAGAGCGTGCGCGCGGGCGTGTTCGGCGACGTCGTCCGCGAGCGCGGCCACGGGCTCGAGGAGTGGAGCATCGCCTGGGACAAACCGTTGCCCCGTCCGCTCGACGCATACGGCGCGGTGCTCGTGTTCGGCGGCGCGATGCACGCCGACCAGGACGATCATCATCCCTGGCTGCGGGAGGAGGACTTGTTCCTGCAGCGGCTGCTCGATCTGCACATGCCCGTCCTCGGAATCTGCCTCGGCGCGCAGCTGCTCGCGAAGGCGGCACACGCGCCCGTGTATCCCGTCGAGGAGGCCGAGGTCGGCTGGTTCGCCGTCGAGCTCACCAAGGCGGGCACGGAGGACCCTGTCCTCGGACGGTTGCCGCAAACGTTTGACGCGTTTCAATGGCACTACTACGCCCACGATGTGCCGGCGGGCGCGGTCGAGTTGGCGCGCAACCGCATGTGCACGCAGGCCTTCCGGCTCGGCGACAGCGCGTGGGGCGTGCAGTTCCATCCCGAGGTGACGCTTCACCAGGTACAGAGCTGGATCCACGAGGAGAAGGGGTTGCCAATCGACCCCGGCACGCTGCTCGCCGAAACGACAGAGCGGATCGAAACGTGGAACACGCTGGGCCGTGAGCTCTGCTCCGGCTTCGTCGACGCTGCCGAGCGAGTCACCAGTCCCGTCTAGCCGGCTCCATCCAGGACACGGCCGGGTGTCCGACACCAGGCCGTGCCTGCGGGGGCCACGTCTCGGTGCGAGCGAGCGCGGCGTGGTTCCGTGCATCAGGACATCGCGCGCCGCGCGACGTCACACTTACGACACGGTGTCTGACACCAGGCCGCGACGTAACGAGACGTGTCGGTTTCCGTCAGCCTTTTTCGAGCGGCAGGTCGTCGTGGCGCGACCACTCGTGCCACGAGCCTGCGTAGTTGCGCGCGCGGTATCCCGCCAGGCGCAGCGCCATCGTCGCGAGCGTGGAGCGAGAGCCCGAATGGCAGTAGGCCACGATCTCGGCAGGATCGCCGAGTCGAGCTCTGATCTGATCCGCCGGAAGGGGCTTGCCAGGCCCCGCGAAGAGCTCCTGCACGGGGACGTGACGCGCGCCCGGAATCCGGCCCTGGCGCGGGTCACACGGATACCCGTGCTTGCCCTTGAACTCCTCTTCCGAACGAACGTCGAGGATCATGAGCGTCGAGTCCTCGAGCCTGCGCGCGAGCTCGTCTCGCGTGGGAACGGCATCGAAGCGTGGTTCGAAGCTCGTCTTCACCGGGTGCAACTCGACCTGTCCGACCTGCAGCTCACCGGGCCAGGCGGCAACTCCGCCGAGCAGCACGGCCACACGCGGATGTCCTGCTAGCTCCGCCATCTGCGCGGCGGGCATCGCGCCCATGCCGTCGCCGCGGTCGTAGAGGACGAGCCGCTCGTCGCCGGTCACACCGTGACGCCGCAGCCGCAGCCCGACCTCGGGCGCGAGCGCCTCCAGCATCTCGCGATCGCTCATCGGCGGCGGCGAGCCAAGGACGAGGGGCCTGGACCCGGGGATGTGTCCTCGCGCATGCGCATTCGGTCCACGCACGTCGCCGAGGAACAGATCGCCTGCTCCGAGCTCGCGCTGGAGCCAGGCGACGTCGACGACGGCAGGGAGCTCAGACACGGTCGATGAACTTGCGCAGGACGTCGTTGAAGTCGTCCGGCCGCTCGAGATTCACGAGATGGCCCGCGCCCGGCAGTTCGCGGACGTCGAACTCGCTGACCTCTTCCGCGGAAACGTACGGATCGAACTCACCGATCACGAACTGCACCGGACCGGAGAACGAGCGCACGACATCGGTCGAGTCTTCCCGGTCGCGAATTGCGGCGAGCGCGTTGACGAGCGCGTCGGCGTCCCGATGGACCAGGTGCTCGTCCGCCGCGCTCTCGTCGTGAAAGAGCTTCGGCAGCATCATTTGCCACAGTCCTTCCAGCCCTTCGCTCCGGATCAACTCGATCGTGTCCTCTCTACCGGCACGACGTTCGTCCGAGTCGGCATCAGGACGCGCTCCCACGAGCAACAGACCGCACACCCGCTCGGGCACGCGCCGCGCGAGTGCCAGCGCGCAATAACCGCCCATCGAAGCGCCGACGACCGTGAGGTCGCTCGCCGTCTCCCCGGCGATCGACTTGGCCCAGTCGTCCATCGTCTGCCCACGGCCGTACAGCTGCGGCGCAATCACCTCGTGTCCGGCGAGCGCCGGACGCTGGGGCTCCCACATCCCTTCGTCGAGCGGGAAAGCATGCAGCAGCAGAACTTTCACGACGAGGCGACGACGTCGAGCTCGGCGGCGATCGACGGGCGTTGCTCGAGGCGAACCACCCACTCGGAAAGTGCTGGAAACCGTTCGAGGTCGACGTCCATGCGGTCGCGGGCGCGCAGAATCCACGGCACGTAGGCGACGTCCGCGAGCCCGAACTCGCGTCCGCTCAGGAACTTTTGTGCCTGCAGGACCGCGTCCAACGTCCCCAGCGCAGCGTCGAGCCGCTCGCGCGCAGCGTCGTCACCGCTCCGCAACGCGTAATACGGCTTCGAAAGCTCGTCGAAACGGAAGACCAGCATTCGGCCGAGCGCGCGCTCCGCAGGATCGGCCGGCCAGAGACTCGGCTCGGGATAGCGCTCATCGAGGTACTCGTCGATCACCGCGGATTCGGCGAGCACGAAGGTGTCCTCCTCCAGGACAGGCACGCGTCCGAGCGGGTTCTTCTCGTAGATCCATGCGGGGCGATCGTCGAGATCGACCTCGACCGTCTCGTACTCGATCCCTTTCTCGGCGAGCACGATCCGGACACGCGCACAATAGGGACAGCGATCGGCGTCGTAGAGCGTGATCACCTGTCGATCCTAGCCTCGAGCCCGAGCACGTCGGCGATCTGAGCCAGCAGCTCGCGCGCGGGAGGGAGCTCCGCCGGCGTCGAGGCGATGCGCGCGACCGCACGGACGCGCGCCGGGTCTGCACCGGTCAGCCGCGCGGCGAGCGTCGGATTGGCGGACATCGACAGCTCGTCGGCCTTGTTCAGCTCGCCGTAATACGTCGGAACGGAGAGGTATTCGTCCACCATCCGGCCGCGCTCGAACAGCAGGAAGCGCACAACCGTCTCCTCTTCGAGCGCCAGTGCGACCGCCGGAACTCCCATCCGCTCGGACAGCTCGGCACCAAGGCGGCGCTGAGCGCTGCGATTGTGGTCGCAGAGCTCGTCCACGACCGTCACCCAGCCGCTGCGCGGAGAGCTCACTTCGGTGTGTTCCGAGCGGCCCAGCCGCGGGAGGAACTGCGTCACGGCGCGCTCGACGCCGGCCTCGTCGTCGGTCTGGACGTGCAGCGAGCCGAACGACGGCGGACGCTCGTCGCTCTCGAGCCGCTCGGCAAGCGCGTCCACCGGCGCGACCATGAACACATCCATGGCGGTGAAACCGAGACGCTCGTACAGGCGGCGGGCATCGCTGTTCCTGATCAGCACCTCGAGACTGACATGGTCCAGGCCTGCGGCCCGGGCAGGCTCGAGGATCGCCGTGAGCAGCTCCCGCCCAATCCCCTTGTTGCGGGCGTCGGGTCGCACGTAGATGTCGGTGACGTGTGCGGTCTTCCGGCCGCGGTCGCCGAGGACGCAGAAGACGAAGCCGACGGCGCGACCTTCCTCCTCCGCGATGAGCGCGACGCCCTCGCGAACGGTCTGGGCGAGGTCCGACCAGGCGTCCTCCCAGCTCTCACGGAGGTAGTCAGGCTCCGGAAGCTCGGCCTCGAACTCCGCCCAGAGCTCACGGATGAGCTCCTGGTCGTCCCTCGTGGCGGGGCGGATGGTCATCGGTAGCGCAGGGCGGCGAGCAGGTAGTGGGCGCTCAGGTTCTGGAAGGGGTTGAACCGGACGCCCGCGGCACGGACGTCCGTCACGTCAGGGTAGAACGCGAACACCGCCTTACGTAGGCCGAGGTCGCCCGCGGGCCAGGCCTGGGGTCGCGCGAGATGGCGGGCGAGGAACCAGTCGGCGCTCCATTCCCCGAGCCCGCGGAGCGACGTGAGCCGTGCCTTGACCTCGTCGTCCGGGAGCTTTTCGAGCTCGTCGAAGTCGAGGTCGGCGCGCGCGATGCCCAGCACGTACTCGGCTTTCCGGAGGGAGAAGCCCAGAGCGGTCAACTCTTCCTCCTTCGCCCGCGCGACGCGTTCGCGGGTCGGGAACGCAACGGCATGCCCGGCAGGAACGCCGAAGCGGTCGATGAAGCGGCTGCGCACGGCGAACGCGGAATGCAGCGACACCTGCTGCGCGGTGACCGAAGAGACGAGCGCCTCGAACGGGTCCGGTGCGAGCGGCGGCCGAAAGCCGGGCAAGAGCCGCACCGCGTCGGCGAGGACGGGGTCACGCTGCGCGAACTCGAAAAACGATGGCAGGTCGAGCTCGAGCCCGAGCAGCTTCGCCACCACGCGTTCGATCGCCTCGTCGAACGGCTCCGCGTCGACGCCGCCCTCGGCCGAGGTGATTCGAATCTCACGCCCGTCCACGACACGGTGCAGGCCGCCCTCGTGCCAGACGTTCGCGCGGTCGACTCCCCAGAACGTGAAGCGGTCGAGCGAGCGCTCGAAGTCGTACGGCTGAGGGACCGCAAGGTGACCCACCGGCCCAAACTAGCGTCCGACGAGAACCGCTCCCGAACGTGCAGCTACGGATCCGTGTAGAGCGGCAGCGAGATCTCGAACCTCGATCCTTTGCCGGGCTCTGACCGCACGGCGGCCTCCCCGCCGTGCGCCTCGGCCACCGCCGAGACGATCGACAGGCCGAGGCCGACACCACCCCTTGCCCGCGACCGTGACGGGTCGGCCCGGTAGAAGCGCTCGAACACGCGCTCCTGCTCGTCGCCCGTCATGCCTGGTCCGGAATCGTGCACAGACAGGAGTGCGTTGCCGTTCAGCATCGCCACGGACACGCTCACCGGCGCGTCCGCAGGCGTATGCGCGCGCGTGTTGCTGAGCAGGTTGTCGACCATCTGACGCAGGCGATGTCCATCGCCAAGAACGACTGCCTGTTCCGTTTCGAGCTCGATCACGCGGTCTGGATCCACCGTGCGGGCGGTTTCGACCGCCTCGCGCACGACCTCCGCGAGCTGGACGGGCTCGCGCTCCAGGGGCCGGCCTTCGTCGAGCCGTGCCAGCAGGAGCAGGTCCTCGACGAGCAGGGTCATCCGCGCCGACTCACGGCTGATGCCGGTCATGGCGCGTTCGAGATCCTCGGGCCGTTTGTCGGCACCGCGCTTGAAGAGCTCGGCGTACGCACGAACTGCGGCCAGCGGGGTTCGCAGCTCGTGAGAAGCATCCGCGACGAACCGGCGAAGCTTCTCCTCCGACGCTGCGCGCGCCTTGAAGGCGGATTCGATCTGGCCGAGCATCGTGTTGAGCGCAAGGCCGAGCCGGCCCACCTCCGTGCGATCCTCCGCGCGCTCGACGCGCTGAGTCAGGTCGCCGGCGGCGATTCCCGCGGCCGTCCTGCCGATCGCCTCCAAGGGATGAAGGCCGACGCGCACCACCCAGAGGCCGAGCAAGGCAATCGCGAGCAGGACCGCGGCCGTGACCATCAGCTCGATCAGGGCCAGGCGGTGCAGCGTCCCGTCGACGCCGCTCAGCGACGTCGCCAGGATCAGCATCGTCGTCGACCCCGGGTCCAGAGATGCACGCACGCGATAGCGCACGTCGCCTTTGACGGAGTTGACCGTGAGGTACCGGACACGGTCGGGCTGACTGCTTGTCAGGGCCGCGAGGGAGATCGATTTCGGCAGGCGCGGCGCGGACGGCGGGGTCTCGGTGTTCGGCAACTCGGCGACCTGGCCGCTGAAGAGCGTCGTCCCGGCACTGTTGCGCGTCTCGATGTAGAGCCCGGGCAAGGATCGCGTGAGATTCTGCAGCCGGCCAACCGCAGGTGCAGAATCCCGCTCGTTCGGTTCGTCCGTCGATCCCGGCGGGCCGGTACCGAGCAGTTCCGCCTCGGCCTCCTGGTGCGCAGCCTGGAGCGACGTGTCGGTGCGGCTGATCAGAAAGGACCGCAGCGACGTGTAGGTCGCGAGGTCGGCCGCGACCAGCCCGATGGTCGCGAGGACGAGCACGCCGAGCACGAGGCGGCTGCGCAGGGACAGACGCCGGAGCATTTAGCCCTTCCTGGAGTCGAGCATGTAGCCGGCCTGCCGCACCGTCTTGATCAGCGGCGGTCCGGTGGCGTCGAGCTTCTTGCGGAGGTAGCTGACGTATGTCTCGACCACGTTCGAATTCCCCCCGAAGTCGTAGTGCCAGACGTTCTGGAGGATCTGCGTCTTCGAGAGAACGCGTCGCGGATTGAGCATGAAGTAGCGGAGCAGGGAGAATTCCGTTCCGGTCAGCGGGACGGGCTGTTTGCCGCGGAACACCTCGTGCCGACCCTCGTCGAGGACGAGGTCCGCGTGGCGGAGAACATCTCCCGGAAGCTCGCCGGCCGAGCGGCGGAGGATCGCCTGCACGCGGGCGACGACCTCCGCAAGGCTGAACGGTTTCGTGACGTAGTCGTCGCCGCCCGCGCGCAGTGCTTCGACCTTGTTCTCGGTCGCATCCTTTGCGGTCAGGAAGAGCACTGCACTCTTGAAGCCCTGCGCCCGGAGCCTCCGGCCGACCTCGATTCCTTCGATGTCAGGCAGCATCCAGTCGAGGATGATCAGATCCGGCTCGACCCGGGCGACGGCGGCGAGCGCCTCCCGGCCGGAACCGGCCTCCTCGACCTCGTAGCCCTCGTAGCGGAGAGCGGTGGCGACGGCGTCGACGATCGACGGCTCGTCGTCGACGACGAGGATCCGGTGCTCCGTTTCATTCGACTGCGTGGGCTCGTGCGCGCTCACGATCTCATGGTGGCACGAATTCCTGTGAGTTTGCTGAGAATTTGGAGCGCCTCTCAGGAACGAACAGCGGCGGAGCGAGCGGGCGCTCCGCCGCGGTCTTTGGAGGGTTGGGGAGGAAGAGGGAGATCAGAAGGAACGCGTGGCCGGTGCGACAGCGGCACGCGATTTGCGCGCCGCCCGTTGGGGTTCCTCGGCCGAGACCTCAACCTCTTCGCTGATCCGCACGAGGCGGCCGAAGGGGCCGCGCCGCTCCCACGTGACGGCTGCAACAGCGGCCTCACCGGGCGTGGGAGGAGCGAGGCTCTGAGACGTGGTCGTGTGTGTCATGGCTTCCCTTTCGTTGGACATCGAAGTGACCACTTCAGGAAACCAAGCGGGCCTGTGATCCTCCTGAGACCCGTCTAAGAGATCGCTGAGAGTCTCGAAGGAGACGCCCGGCCCCGCTCGGGGGCCGGGCGCTTGACCTTTCGGACTAGTTCGGGTCGATCGAGCCGAAGAGCCCGTTCAGCTCGTCGTTCGGGCCCGCGGTGAAGAAGAGCCGCGTGCTCGGGCCGGCGGCACCGTCATTGCCGAACTCGAGCGCCCAGAGGCCGTCGATGGCGAGCGGCTCGCCGTCGGGGCCGCGAAGCTCGCCGCGGTGCTCGAGTTGGCCGTTCGGCTGCATGGCGTAGGCGTTGATCTCGCCGTCGCCGAAGTTGCCGACCAGCAGATCGCCCGCGAAGCGGCCGAAGGTCGCGGGCGCCATGGCCAACCCCCACGGAGCGTTCAGCTGCCCATGCTGTGCAACCCGCGCGAGCAGGTTGCCGGCCGTGTCATACGCGTCGACGAAGCCGAGACCCTGGCCGTGCAGCTCGTCCGCCGCGTCGGCGTCTTGCTTCGCGTACGTGACGAAGATGGTCTCGCCAATCCTTTGGATCCCGAACGGCGCGTAGCCGGCGGGAAGGGCGGGATCGGTGAACGTGGCCGAGGTGACGAGGTTCCACGAGCCGTCCCAGACGTCCACGCGGCCGTTGTGGAAGTCGGTCGCGTAGAGCCGTGGCCCGTCGGGGGTCACGGCGATCGCGAGCCCCTTGTAGATCGCGCCGGGAGCCGAACTCTGGGCGGCCGTCTCCTGAGCCGGCCCCGAGCCCGGCCAGCCGCGGATCTTGCCGTCCTCGCTCGCGAACAGGAACCGCGACGGGGCCCCGCCCGGCACCGGGAACGTCGCGCCGGCGATGTTGAACACCGTCCCGGTCGGGCCGCCGTCGACCGCGACCGTAAGCGCCACCTTTGCTCCTGTGTTCCCGTTGTAGAGCGTCGAGACGTCGGCTCCGTTGTCCGCCACCCACCAAGGCGAGCTGGAACTGGCGGTGAGGCCCCAGCCGTTGACGAGGCTCGCATCGTGGGCGGCCGCCGGCACGGCGGCGCTATCGGAGACGAGATTCGTGACCACGTAGGCATTTCGTTCCGCCGCCCCCAACGGCGAGGCTACGGCTAGCGCGGTCGCGACCAAAGCACCCGCGACTGCGAGGACCTTCAGAGATCTTGGCTGCATTTCCTCCTCCCTTTCTCCCCGGTTTTAGATCGTCCGCTTTCTCCAGCTACTCGGGAAGAGTGGAATCGGATTGAGGCCGCGTCGCTTAGGAGACCCGTCTCGCGCCACCCCGCTAGGACCAGCAAACGCTAGGCCCCGTAACCGTCCCACTCCGAAGGCAGAGCGGCTAACCTTCTCGCGTGGTTTCGCTTCAGCGGATGCGAACGCGGATGCCGCTCCTGGTTTTTATCCTCCTGGCGATCTTCTGCCTCGTGGCGCTTGGGATCGCGTGCGCGTGCGCTTCAGATCATCCGATGCAGGGCATTGATCGTGCGTCGGGCACAATCGCGGCGGCCACGCCGCTTGTCGAGGTCTGGACGTTCACCTTCGGGACGCTCGTGCTCCTTGCCTCGTTCGGCCTGCGGAAGCGACGTACGGACAACAGCACTTCGCCCGCAGCCTTGCAGTGCTTTCTGTTCTGAGTCGCCTGTAGGCGTTGACGCCGCGCACGCGGCGTAGACCTGCGACTCGAAGGAGACGGAGTGCCTTCACGAACGAAGAGAGCGCGCCCAGCGAAGAAGGGGCGTGCAGTACCAGCGCCGACGCGGCGCCAGCCGGCGTCGGCGCGACCCTGGGTTTGGGCGCTCACCGGAGCGGCTGCAGTAGCCGCGATAGCGGTGACCGTCGGTGTCGTAGTAACGAAATCCAACGACGCCTCGAGAAACCCGACTGGGGCGGCAAAGCCGACTCCCGGTCTTCCGAATACGCCGGACTATCACTCGCTGATGGTCTCGCCGACGAACGCGAAGGCACTGCTGCTCGGTACGCACTATGGCCTCTACCGCTCGACGGACGGCGGACGCACATGGGCGTCGGATGCCCTCGGCGGACAGGACGCGATGAACCTCGTCAGGCCCCGCGGGCAGACGCTCTGGGTGGCTGGGCACATGGTGCTTGCTAAGAGCGTCGATGGTGGAAAGACCTGGACAGACGTCCGCCCCGCTGGACTCCCTGGGATCGATGTGCACGGTTTCGCATCCGACCCGCGCAACTCGCGAACGCTCTACGCGGCCATCGCCGGGACGGGCCTCTACCGCTCCACGGACGGCGGCAACTCGTTCAGCGTCGTCTCGACAGATGTCGGCCCGGCTGTCATGGCGCTCGCAGTCATGCGCGACGGACGCATCCTCGCCGGTGACATGCAGCAGGGCTTGATGATCAGTCGTGACGGCGGGAGGACCTGGTCGCGGAATCTTCGTGCCCAGCTGATGGGCCTCGCTCTGAATCCGACTGATCCGAAACGGATCCTCGCCTCCGGGCCGGGCGTATCGCTCTCGACAAACGGCGGCGGCAACTGGAAGCGCGTTCTGGACATTCCTGACGGGGGCGGCCCTGTGGCGTGGTCGCAGAGCAACCCGAAGATCGCGTACGTGGTCGGCTTCGACCGAACGCTGTATCGCAGTACTGACAGCGGGCAGACGTGGAGCGCAGTCGGATGAGCGCCGCCGCCATAGCTCTCCTCCTCTGTGCGCTCGCGTGTCCCATAGGAATGGGTCTGATGATGCTGTTCATGCGAAAAGGTCACGGAGAGTCGCGGACCGAACGGGAAGATCGACCTGTCGAGACGCGAGATGAACGAGCCGACTGACCAACAGCCTCCACCGCATCGGCGGTCGCCGCTGAGCTGGGCGCTGATGACCGCTTCGCTCGCTCTTGTTGCCGGGCTCTTGAGTCTGCTCGTCTATCGAGTCGCGCAGGGTAACCCCGGCAAGGGGCTCGTGGCGTCCATCCACGAGGGCAAGAAGCCGATGGCACCCGAGTTTCGTCTCAAGGTGCTCTGGACGCCCGCCGAGACCTGGGACGCTCGTGCCCGTCAAGCCCTTGCGGATGATCGGATCTCCCTCTCGGAGCTGCGAGGAACACCAGTCGTCCTGAATTTCTGGGCCTCCTGGTGCGTCCCCTGCGGTCGCGAGGCACCGAGGCTCGCTGCTTCGGCAACGGCTCACCGAGGCGAAGTCGTTTTCCTGGGCCTTGATGTCAAGGACTACAGCGGCGACGCGCGCAAGTTCCTCCGCAAGTACAAGGTGAACTACGTTTCTGTCCGAGACGGCGGGAGCAGCTCGTACAACGAGTACGGACTGACAGGCCTGCCCGAGACCTACTTCCTCGATCGCCGGGGGCGGATCGTCGCTCACAAACTCGGCGAAATACGCCGTAACGAGCTGGAGTCAGGGATCAATCAAGCACTGGAGTCACAGAGATGAAACGTCGTGTACCGATTTGGGTTGTGGGCAGCAGTTGTACTACTGCCGGTTCTGGTCGGCGTGATCGTGTATTCGCTCCTTCCCGCTGGGGGTCAGTCCACGAATCTGTCGAGCCCAAGTGGGCCGCCTCCAGGGTCTGACAATCCGAGAGCGGTATGAGTGAGCTTGCGGACGCCCTCAGTTTCGCCTTTGGCATGTTCTGGGAGATTCTCTGGGCACTGATCCTTGGTTTCACGCTCTCGGGTGTCGTGCAAGCGGTCGTTTCGAAGAGGGAGATGCGACGACTCCTACCCGACGACTCGCCGCGAACGCTTGCGGTCGCGACCGCCTTGGGCGCAGCCTCGTCTTCGTGCTCCTACGCGGCGGTCGCCCTCGCCCGGTCGTTATTTCGTAGAGGCGCGAACTTCACCGCGTCGATGGCGTTCGAGTTCGCCTCGACCAACCTTGTCATAGAACTCGGGATCATCATGGCCCTGATCCTCGGCTGGCGGTTCACATTGGGCGAGTTCGTCGGCGGGCCGCTGATGATCGTTCTGGCAGCAATTGTCTTTCGCCTCTTTCTTCAGCGGGGACTCGTTGAGGAGGCTCGGGAGCACGCCGAGCGCGGCGTCCTCGGCAAGATGGAGGGCCACGCCGAGATGGACATGTCGGTTCGTGGCCAGGGGTCCTGGTGGCAGCGCCTGAGAACACCGAAGGGACTCACGGCGACCGCCAACTATTTCGTGATGGACTGGGCCGCGATCTGGATCGACATCTTCGGCGGCCTGCTGATCGCGGGCGCCCTGGCCGCGTGGGTGCCCGAGTCGTGGTGGCAGACGATCTTCTTCGAGTCGCACCCGACCTTCGCCAAGTTCTGGGGTCCGATGATCGGTCCGTTCGTCGCGATCCTGAGCTTCGTCTGCTCGATCGGGAATGTCCCGCTCGCTGCGGTGCTATGGAACGGCGGCATCAGCTTCGGTGGCGTTCTCGCCTTCATCTTCGCCGACCTGATCGTGCTGCCGATCCTTGACATCTACCGCAAGTACTACGGCGTGAAGATGGCAGCGTTCCTACTCGTCAGCTTTTACGGAACGATGGTTGCCGCCGGGCTAATCGTCGAGTTCGTCTTCGACGGCCTCGGACTTGTCCCGCAGGACCGCAATGCCAAGGTGGTCGAGGCGTCGGTGACCTTCAACTACACGACCATCCTCAACATCATCTTCCTTGGCCTCGCTGCCCTTCTCACCTGGCGCTATTTCCGCCACGGCGGCGGCGTGAGGATGCTTAAGATGATGGACAAGCCGATGAGGCACGGCCCGGGCCACGCGCAGACGCCATAGGGTGGTTGCGCGCGGGACACCGCGCCACCGCGGCCCAGTCCTCTGCGAAGGCTAACGTCTTGACATGGCGATCAAGGTCGAAGAACTTCGCGGGCCGCTAGATGCGGGTGAGCGAGCTGGCCTTGTGCGTCGCGCGCGGCTGCTCGTCTGGGGCGGCAACGCGTGGCACTTCGTGGAGTTCGCCATCGCTGTCGCCGCGGGCGTCGCGGCGTCGTCCATCGCGCTGATCGGCTTCGGTGTCGACAGCCTGATCGAGTCGCTTGCCGGGTTCATCATCGTTTGGCGCTTCGGCGTGCGAAGGCATGACTCCGAGGCCGCCGAGCGTCGGGCGCAGCAACTTGTGGCGGTCAGCTTCTTCATCCTCGCGGCCTACGTCGGCGTCGAGTCGGTACGGACCTTCTTCGGGGCGCACCATCCCGAAACGAGTTGGGTCGGAATCGGTCTAGCAGCGTTCACGGCGCCCACGATGCCGCTCCTCGCGCGAGCAAAACAGCGCGTCGGTCACGCACTCCAGTCGAGCGCGACAGTCGGTGAGGCGGGGCAAAACATGATCTGCGCGTACCTATCGGTCGCGCTCCTGGTCGGGCTAGGAGTGAATGCACTACTGGGATGGTGGTGGGCTGATCCCGCCGCCGCGCTCGTGATCGCTGCCGTCGCCCTCCGCGAGGGGCGCGAATCATGGCGTGGCGAAGGCTGCTGCGATACCTGCTGAGCCCCCGTTCCGGCCCTAGAACAGCCCGACCGTGCGCCCGTGCTCGTCGATGTCGACGTCGAAGGCGGCGGCCTTTCTCCCGAGCCCCGGCATCGTCATGATCTCGCCGCACAGCGGCACGAGCCAGCCGGCGCCCGTATAAGCGCGCACGTCGCGGACGTGCATCGTGAATCCGGTCGGCGCGTTCAGGAGCATCGGATCGTCGGAGAGCGAGAGGTGGGTCTTCGCCATGCAGATCGGCAGCTCGCCGAGGCCTTGCTCCGCGAAGCGTGCGATCCTGTCCTCGGCGACCGGGAGGAAGTGGACATTATCGGCGCCGTAGACGCGCCTGGCGATCGCCCGGATCTTGGCCGGAATGGGCGCATCGAGCGGATAGGTGTGCTCGAACGAGTTCGACTGCGCGGCCGCGTCGATCGCCGCCTCGGCGAGCGCCGTCGCGCCTGCGCCACCACCCTCGAAACCCTCGTTCAGCTCGGCTCCGTGGGCCCCGTGCTCGACGGCGAGGCGGCGCACGAGCTCGACCTCCTCGTCGGTATCGCCGGGGAAGCGGTTCACAGCGACGACCGCCTTCAGCCCGAAGCCGGAGATGATGCCGAGGTGCCGCGCGAGGTTCGCGGCGCCGCGCTCGATCGCGTCAAGCCCTCCGTTCGGCTCGCCGCCATGGTGCTTGAGCGCGCGTGCGGTGGCGACGAGCACGATCGCGCTCGGCTTGAGCCCGCCGGCCCTGCAGACGATGTTGAGGAACTTCTCCATGCCCATGTCGGAGCCGAAGCCGCTCTCGGTGACGACATAGTCGCCGAGCTTGAGCGCAACGCGATCGGCGACGAGCGAGTTGTTGCCGTGGGCGATGTTCGCGAACGGACCGCAATGGATGAGCGCCGGCTGCCCCTCGAGCGTCTGGACGAGGTTCGGCTTGAGCGCGTCCTTGAGCAGCACGGTCATCGCGCCTGCCGCCCGCAACTGGTCCGCCGTCACCGGCTCGCCTTCGTAGCTTTGCGCGACCGTGATCGCGCCCAGCCGTGCCCGCAGGTCGGCGAGGTCGCGCGAGACGGCGACGATCCCCATCACCTCTGAGGCTGCCGTGATGTCGAACCCGGTCTGGCGGACGTAGCCGTTGGCGCGACCGCCGAGCCCGACCACGATGTCACGAAGGGCCCTGTCGTTCATGTCCATACAGCGCCGCCAGGTAACGCTCAGCGGGTCGACCCCGGCCAGGTTCCCGTGCAGAGTGTGGGCCTCGAGGATCGTCGCCAGCAGGTTGTTCGCCACGCCGATCGCATGCATGTCGCCCGTGAAGTGGAGGTTGAGGTCCTCCATGGGGACGACCTGCGCGTGGCCGCCCCCGGCCGCACCGCCCTTGATCCCGAAGACGGGCCCGAGCGACGGTTCGCGCAGACAGAGAACCGGCTTGGCGCCGACGGCGCCGAGCCCCTGCGTGAGCGAGACGGAGGTCGTGGTCTTTCCCTCGCCCGCTCTCGTCGGCGTGATCGCCGTGACGCAGATGAGCTTGCCGTCCGCGAGGGACGCGCGCTTGTCGAGGGCTGACAGGTTGACCTTCGCCTTGTAGGGCCCGTAGAACTCGATCTCGTCCGGCTCGAGGCCCGAGTCCGCGGCGACCTCGGCGATCGGCCGTAGCGTCGCTTGCTGCGCGATCTCGAGACTGGAGGGCACCTGGGTGTTGGGAGAAGTCAGTGGGAGACCGCCGCAGCGGCGAACTCGGAGACAAGGATATCGCTTCTCTGAACAAGCGATACTCGAGCCAGCGAGAATGCCCAAGACGCAAACTCAAGGGAAGGATGGGAGAGCATGGCTAACATCCTCTGCGTTCTCTACGACGATCCGGTGGACGGGTATCCATCGTCATACGCGCGTGACGACGTCCCGAAGATCGAGAGCTACTACGACGGCCAGACCACGCCGACTCCCGAGGCGATCGACTTCACGCCGGGTGAGCTTCTAGGGAGCGTGTCGGGCGAGCTGGGGCTACGGAAATTCCTCGAGGAGCGCGGGCACAAACTCATCGTCACCTCCGACAAAGATGGGCCGGATTCGGTCTTCGAGCGTGAGCTGCCGGACGCTGAAGTCGTGATCTCGCAGCCCTTCTGGCCCGCCTATTTGACCGCGGAGCGAATCGCCAAGGCGCCGAAGCTGAAGCTGGCGCTGACGGCCGGAATCGGCTCGGATCACGTCGATCTGCAGGCGGCGATCGACCACGGGATTACGGTCACGGAGGTCACCTACTCCAACAGCATCAGCGTGTCCGAGCACGTGGTGATGGTGATCCTCACCCTCGTGCGCAGCTACCTCCCCGCGCATCAATGGGCAGTCGACGGTGGCTGGAACATCGCGGATTGCGTGTCTCGGTCCTACGACCTGGAGGGAATGCAGGTCGGGACCGTGGCGGCAGGCCGGATCGGCTCGGCCGTGCTGCGACGGCTGAAGCCGTTCGAGGTCGGGCTGCACTACACCGACAAGCACCGCCTCCCGTCCGAGGTCGAGGAGGAGCTGGGTGTCACCTTCCACCCGGACGTGGAGTCGCTGGTCCGAGTGTGCGACGTGGTGACGATCAACGCTCCGCTGCATCCGGAGACCGAGAACCTCTTCAACGACGAATTGATCGGCAAGATGAAGCGCGGTGCGTACATCGTGAACACCGCGCGCGGCAAGATCTGCGATCGGGACGCGATCGCGCGGGCGTGCGAAAGCGGTCAGCTCGCGGGCTACGCAGGCGACGTCTGGTTTCCCCAGCCTGCCCCGAAGGATCATCCGTGGCGGACGATGCCGCACAATGGGATGACGCCCCACAATTCCGGGACGAGCCTGTCGGCCCAGGCCCGCTATGCCGCCGGTACTCGCGAGATCCTCGAGTGCTGGTTCGAGGACCGCCCGATCAGAGAGGAATACCTGATCGTCGACGGCGGCAAGCTCGCCGGCGCGGGCGCCCACTCTTACAGCGCGGGCGATGCGACGGGCGGCTCGGAAGAGGCCGCGCGATTTGGAGCCCGCTGATGTGACGCGGCGAAGCTGGGCGATTGGCCTCCTCTAGCCTCCAGGATCCGGTCGAGCGCTTCCTCGACCGGATCGCGTCAGCGGAGCCCGCACCCGCCGGCGGAACCGTCGCCGCCGTCGCCGTCGCGATGGCGGCCGGCCTCGTTGCGATGGCTGCGCGCCTGGCCCACGAATGGCCGAAGGCCGGTGAGGTGGTCGAGCGAGCCGAAACGCTGCGTTCGAGACTGACGACGCTCGCCCTGGCGGACGAGGACGCGTACGCCAAGGTGATGGAGGCGCTGCGGTTGCCGCCGGCGTCACCTTCGCGGGATGCGGAAGTAGCGGCGGCACTCTCAGGTGCAGCCGACGTCCCGCTCGCGATCGCGGAAGCCGCCGCGGAGGTCGCGGTGGTCGCCGCGCTCGTCGCACAGGAGGGGAATGATCGGTTGCGAGGTGACGCGGTCGTGGCGGCCGAGCTCGCAGGGGCCGGGGCGCGCGGGGCGGCCCAGCTCGTGGCCATCAACCTCGCCGGCCTCGACGATCCCCGCGTCCGGCGTGCGAAGGACTTCGCGGTGGCTACGCGTCCTCGGTGACGACGTAGACCGGCCGGCCTGCGGGGCGCTGCACCCGGTAGGGCTCCTGGGCCCAGATGAAAATCGCCGAGGAGGCGGCTCCGGGGCATGCAACCTGCGAGGTTTACTCAGCGTTCCGGGACGACGAGGTAGACCGGGATCTTGGCGCGCCGCTCGACGCGGTAAGGCTCCTGCGACCACATGAGGTCAGCCAGCACCCGGTTGCGAGGTGGATCGGCAGCCATCACGATCGCCTCACAGCCGAGTCGCTTCGCCTCGCCGACGATGCGCTTCGTCGCCTTGCGTGTGCCGAGAATGTTGCCGTCCGCCTTCACGCCGTGTTTCTCTAGCAGCCGGATCGCTTCCGCGACGCTGTCGCGCTGATCTTGCCACTCCTTCTGGTTTGGGCGCAGGCCCGGCGCCGGGAGGGCGAAGCCGACGCCGTAGATCCGCGCGACCGCAAAGACGTGGACCGGAACGCGCGACGCGTGCGCGAGCTCAGTGGCGCGATCGACCGCCGCCCTCGGGATCGGCCTCCCCTCGCTCGCGAGCATGATGCCCCCCGATGGAGCTTCGGCCGAGGCCTTCTTGAGCTGGCGCCGGCGCACGGAAGCAGCGTAACGGGGCGTCGGGCCTCGAGTCACGTGGGGGCGCCGGCGAACCGGCGACCCCACGTCGAGCGTCTAGGAACCTGGGCTCGGGATCGCCGCGGGCGGTGCTTCCTCGGCGTACTTCGGGTCCTCGACCTTCTTCCGGTACCAGTACAGAGGGAGATATGAGAGCAGAATTCCCCAGCCGATGAAGTAGTAGACGCGCGTGTTCGCGCCGCCGAGGGATGAGTTGGGGAGGGATGTGTAGACGAGCCCACCGTAGATCCAGATCACAAAGAAGAGCGCGGCGAGCGCCAGCGCGACGTACTTCATCCATTCCGGGAGTCGGAACGGTCTGTTTACGTTCGGCCGATACTTACGAAGCAAGAAGTAGCCGATCAGCACCGGCACGAACGAGATCGTGTAGCCGACGTTCGAGAGCGAGTAGATCTCAACCGCGCCCCCTGTGAACACTAGCGCGAGCGAGAACGCGACGTTGAAGAGCATCGCGCGGTCCGGAACGCCGTGCTTGTTGGTGTGCTGGAAGAAGCGCGGGAACTGCCCGTCGACCGACATCTGGTGGAGGGAGCGCGCGCAGCCCATGATCGCGTTCAGGGCCGAGAGCACGAGCGCAACGATCAGCATCACCGCGATCAGCCAGTTGAGTACGTTGCCGCCGGTCGAGAACACTTTGCCTGCGAACCTGACGAAGATCGTCTTTGGATCGACCAGGGCTGGATTCCCCAAGGCCTTGACCCCCAGCACCAGCACGAACGCGACCGGGATCATCGTGTAGATGAACACCCCGTAGCCGCCCTCGAGGTTGAGGGCGATCTTGGCATCGCGGGCCGGATCCTTGCACTCGCCGATGTAGCAGGCGGCGGCCTCCATCGCGATCACGTTCCAAGTGAGCAGGAAGGCAAAGGCGATGTAGATCGTCAACCAGCCGTGGCCGAAGGCGGAGCTGAACAAACCCGAGCCGTCGATCTGATGGAAGTGGAAGACCTGACCGGGGTGCGCGGTCGACGGGTGGAAGATCCATGCGATCGCGAGGAAGGTCATCGGGATCATCGAGAGAAGGGCTAGCGCCGTGGCGAAGAGCGTCCCGAAGCGGATCCCCAGGTAAGCGGGGATGAAGAGCAGCAAGATGCCGAAGATCGAGATTCCGAGCGTCCACCAGGCGATTGGCGTGTGGATCGGAGTGAAGCTGGCCGTCGAGAGATGGAACCGGTCGACGAGGTAGAAGGAGGCGAGGATCATGTTCAGCGGCGCCACCGGGAACCAGCCGAGCCAGTAGGCCCATGCTGTGAAGCCGTTGACGGCGAGCCGCCCGTCCGCTCGGGCATCATCGCCGAAAGCTCGGCGAGGAACAGGCAGAGAAGCCAGCCGGTGCACGTGATGATGAAGGTGACAGGGATTGCGGCGGCGCCGAGCGACGTCACCATGACCGGTGCAATGCCGGTCACAAGGATCGTCCCCGCGAGGCCGATCACAAACGCGCCCCACCAATTCGTTTCCTGCTTGAGACCTCCGCCCGCGTAGTCCAGCTCGTCAACCTGCGAAGTCACTCTTCACCCCCTGATCGACGATTTATGATCAAAAGCGCGAACGAATCTCCGACGAGCAGAACGTCCGCAGAGTTCGTCTTGTGGTCGAGCAGGCCCGCCTCCCGCGTAGTCGAGCTCATCAGGGCCGACTGCCATACACCCTCCTTGCGGTTGGTGAGGACAAGGGCCCAACGTGACAGAACGAACGAATCAGTACAAGGGAAAAACAGGGAAAGTCCCCCAAGAGTGGAGCCGGTGAACACACAGGAGGTGGCCGAGTTCCTCGGGCGCTTCCCGCCGTTCGACGTGTTGCCTGAAGACGAGCTCACCGCCGTTGCCGAGAACGTCGAGCTGCGGACGTATGTGGACGGCGAGAACATCCTGGTCGAGGACGCCGAGCCCGCCGACCACTTCTACGTCGTCCGGGACGGCGCGGTCGAGCTCGTCCACCAGGAGGAGGTCGTGGACGTGCTCGAGCCGGGCGAGTGTTTCGGCCATCCCTCGCTGCTGACCGGCATGGCGCCGGCGTTCACGGTCCGTGCCCATGGCGGCTGCGTCTGTTACGCGATTCCGGGCGAACGGGCGCAGCTGGTTCTGCGCGGCGCTGCCGCCGCCCGCTATGTCGCCATGACGCTGCGCGAGCGCCTCACCCGAACAGGCCACACGGTGCACGCGCTCCCGCAGCTCGCAACGCTGCGGGTCGAGGAGCTGATCACACGGCCGCCCCTGTTCTGCCGCGGCGACGTCGCGATCCGCACCGCGGCGCAGATCATGACCGAGAACAACACTTCCGCGATCCTCGTCCGGGACGGCGCGAACCTCTTGATCCTCACCGACGCCGCCCTGCGCGCTCGCGTGGTCGGGGCAGACCTCTCCCCGGAAAATCCCGTCTCCAGGGTCGCCACGCGAGCGGTGACCGTCCGACCGGACCGGCTCGCAGTGGACGCGGTCATCGACTTGCTGGACGCCGGCGCCGACCACCTGGTCGTCGTCGACCCGCTGCGGGATGTCCTCGGCGTCCTGTCCGCGGCCGACCTGATGGGCCTCGAGACGCGCAGCCCATTCGCGCTTCGCCACGCGATCCTGCGGGCAGCCGACGAGGACGATCTCGTCGCCGCCGCGCAGAACCTCCGCCGCCTCTTTCTCGCGCTGCTGGACGCCGGCCTCGGGTCGGTGGATATCGGCCGCGTGCTCTCGCTCCAGTTCGACACGTTCACGCTCCGGCTCCTCGACCTCGCGTTCGAGGTGCACGGGCCGGCGCCCGTTCCATGGGCGTGGCTCACTTTCGGCAGCGCGGCCCGGCGTGAGTTCACGCTGGGCTCCGACCAGGAGAACGGCCTCGCCTACGCCGACCCGAATGGGGACACGGAAGTCGACGCCTACTTCGAGCGCCTCGCGACGGGCGTCAACCGCGGCCTCGAGCGCTGCGGCTTCTCGCCCGACCCGAACAACGTCGTCTCCGGCAGCCCGCTGTGGCGGATGTCCGCGTCCAACTGGGCCCAGGTCTTCCGCGACTGTCTGGATTCGCCGGACAGTTCCCATCTGATCCGGGCGAACGTCTCGTTCGATTTCCGCGCCGTCGCCGGCGGGCTCGAGCTGACCCCAGATCTCGTGGCGATCCTGCGGGACGCGAAAAACCACCCGGACTTCCTGCGCCGACTCGCGCGCAGCGCGACGGATTTCAAGCCGCCGCTCGGCTTCCGTGGCGCCTTGCCCGACAAGCGCCTCGACCTCAAGAAGGGCGGCGCGATCCCGATCGCGAATCTCGCGCGCTTCCACGCCCTCGCGAACGGCATCACGATCTCGAGCACCCTCGACCGCCTCGTCGCGGCGCAGGAGCTCGGTGCGCTCGAGGCCGAGAGCGCGGCCGGCCTGCGCGAGGCGTTCGAGATCGTCGCGCGCGTCCGGCTCGACCACCACGCCGCCTGCATCGAGGCGGGCCGGGATCCGGACAACATCATCGACCCGAAGGACCTGCCCCCGCTCACCCGCCTCTACCTTCGTGAGGCGTTCCGGGCGGTCGCAGCCGCCCAGAAGCAGCTCGGGATCTACGTGCCGCTCGGCATGTGACTTTTTCGGCGAACGGGGTAGGCGGAGGGGATGAAGCTCAAGACCATCGTCGTCGGGTTCGACGACACGCAGGCCGCCCGCCGCGCTCTCGAGCGCGCCGCCGACCTCGCCGAGGCGTTCGGCGCGAAGCTCGCTGTCACGAGCGTCGCACCGCTCCTCGTCAGCATCGGACGCTCCGCAGGGCCGATCGACCCCGTCGATCCTCCCTCGGAGCACCGCGAGCAGCTCAAGGACGCACGAGAGCTCCTCGAGGCCCGTGGCCTCGACGCGGAGTACGTGCCGGCGGTAGGAGAGCCGGCCGACACGATCGTGGAGCTGGCGGACGAGCGGGATGCGGACCTGATCGTCGTCGGCACCCGAGAGCCCGGGATCGTCGGGCGGATCCTCGGCCACAGCGTCAGCGAGCGCGTCGCGCACGAGGCGCACCGCGACGTCCTGATCGTCCACTAGCCAACCCACGCACTGGACGATCGCCCTCACGGGCGTGCCGACCCCTGCGCTTCTTCAGTGGGAGACTGCCGCGGCCGCGAGTTCGGACACGAGGGTGTCGGTGTGAAACCGTTCGAGGGCGAACGGCGCGATCAGGTCAGGCGTCCGGCCGGTGGCGACGAGCTCCGCCAGCGTCGTGCCGACGATCGGCGCCGCCTTGAACCCGTACGTCCCCCAGCCGCACGAGATCAGGAACCCGTCCACTTCGGTCACGCCGAGGATCGGGCTGTAGTCGGGACTGAGGTCGCACAGCCCGGTCCACTGGCGCAGGATCTTCGCGCTCTCGAGCTGCGGGAACAGCTCGAGGGTGTGCCGCGCCGAGTACTCCAGGAACGGGAACGTGCTCGTCCCGAGGTAGGTCGTGTACGGCTCGATCTCGGCGCCGATCAGGAACTCGCCACGGTCTGTCTGGGAGATGTACACGTGCATCTGCGACGAGACGATGATCACGTCGAGAAACGGCTTCAGCGGCTCGGTCACGAACGCCTGCAGGATGTGAGTCGTAATCGGCAGCGAGACGCCGGCGAGATCGGCGACCAGTGTCGACCAGCCCGCCGTGGCATTGATCACCGTCCCGGCCTTGACGTCGCCCCGGTTGGTCTGCACGCCGGTGACGCGGTCGTTCGATCGCTCGATGCCCGTCGCCTTGGTGTAAGGGTGGATCTCGACACCGCGGCGGTCGGCTGCACGAGCGAGCCCCCAGACGACGGCGTCGTGGCGGATGATCCCGCCGGGCGCGTGGTAGAGCGCGCCCATGATCGGCCAGGTCACGTCGCTCGAGAGGTTGAGCTCCGGACAGAGGCGCCCGACCTCGTCGGCGTCGACGAGGCGGCTGTCGATACCGAGCATCTGGTTCACCTCGGCCCGCTCGGCCATCGTGATCATGGCGCGGTCGGAGTGCGCAAGGGTCAAGTGCCCCTGCTGTGAGAACAGGAGGTTGAAGTCCAGCTCGGCCCCGAGCCCTTCGTAGAGCTCGACGCTGCGGCGGTAGAACGCGGCGCCCTCTGGCGTGCGGTAGTTCGCGCGGATGATCGTCGTGTTGCGCCCGGCCGCGCCGGAGCCGATGTAGCTCTGTTCGAGGACAGCGACGTCGGTGATGCCGTGGTTCTTCGCAAGGTAGTAAGCGGTCGCGAGCCCGTGCGAGCCGCCGCCGACGATCACGACGTCGTAGCTCTCCTTCAGCTCCCTGCGGGGACGCCACATGCGCTCCAGGCGGAAGATGTCTTTCATTCGATGCCCTCGAGCACGTCGAGCACGACCTCGCCGACGTAGTGCGCGAACTCCTGTGGGAAAAAGATGCGGAACCGCGGGCCGTCGCGGAGCACGAGCGCCGACACCTCTGCGACCTTCCCGGCCGCCGGTAGGGCCTCGAGATCGAGGTCGGTGAGACGCCGCATCGCGCGCTCGCCCTCGAGCTCGAGACCGGCGAGGGCGCCGGTCATGTCGATCACCGTGCCCGGAAGGCGGGCCCGCAGCTCGGCACACTGCTCGTACGGACAGAGCACGAGCGCGCGCCGCGGCGTGATTCGAACGACCTCGGCGTCGACGTCGATCGCGTCGACGTCAGCCCGAACCTCGATCTTGCCGAGTTGCGAAAGGTCACGAACTGCTGTCGTCCCGGCCAGCACGCGCGCCAGCGGCGAGGCGAAGCGAGGCGCGAAGAGATCCTCGCTGCGGGCTCGGTCGGGGGAGAGAAAGGCGAGCTCGGTCACGACCGGAGCCGCTCCCCTTCAGGGTCGAAGAACGGCTTGAGCCGCACGCGGGCGCTCGCGACGCCGCCGTTGACGCTGATCTCGATCTCGGCGTCTTCATTCGCCAATTCTGGGCGTACCCAGGCCATCCCGATTGCGCGTCCCAGCTGCGGGCTCAAGCGGGCGCTGGTGACGCGCCCGGCGGGCCGGCCTCCGAGCACGATCTGCCCACCCTCGGCCGGCACGACGCCGTCCGTCATCTCGAAGCCGACCAACTGCTCGCGGAAGCCGCGCCCCTGCACGTGCTCGAGCGCCCACTTGCCGACGAAGTCGTCCTTGTCGAGCTTCGCGATCCAGGGCATGCCGGCCTCGAGCACGTTCGACTCGGAATCGGTGTCCTGGCCGATGAGGATGTGCATCTTCTCGAGCCGCAGGATGCGCTGGGGCTCGAGCCCGAAGGGACGGATCCCGAGGTCCGCGCCGTATTCGAGCAGGGTGTCCCACATGTATTCGCCGTACGGGCTGGAGAAATGCAGCTCGTAGCCGAGCTCACCGACGAACCCGATGCGCAGGATCAGGCACGGCACGCCTGCGACCAGTGCTTCCTTCGCGTCGAGGTACGAGATGCCCTCGTTGGATGAGTCGATGTCGGCGAGCCGGCCAAGCAGCTCCCTCGAACGCGGCCCGGCGACGTTCACGGCGGCGAGAGAGCCGGTGAGGTTGACGGTCTCGACGTCCAACCCCCAGATGGCGTTCCACCACTCGAACCACTCGATCACCGTGTCGGCGCCGGTGGAGGTGGTCGTGACGTAGTACAGCTCATCGCCGAGACGCGCAATCGTGCCGTCGTCCATGATGCGGCCCGCATCCGTACCAAGCACGCCGTAGCGGATCCGCCCCACCTTCATGTCGCCGAAGCGATTGGGGTAGAGCAGCTCGAGGAACCGTGCAGCATCCGGGCCCTGGACGAGGAGCTTGCCGAGCGTTGACACGTCGATGACTCCGAGCGCCCGGTGGACGTGCAGCGCCTCGTTCCCGGCGTGCTTGTACGAATGCGCGCGGCGCCAGAGGCCGGTCCACATCATCGTCGCGCCGGCCTCCTTGTGGCGGTGGTGGATCGACGTCCTCTTGGCGGGCTCGTGACCGCGGCCCGCAAGCAGGCCCAGCGAGACCGGCGCCCAGGGTGGGCGTGCCGTAGTCGTGCCGATCATGGCCTCGTCCGTCTCATGCTCGCGAGCGAACAGCCGGATCGCCGGCACGTGGCAGAGCCGGCCCTGACACGGGCCCATCGTCACGGTCGTGTAGCGCTTGGCGAGCTCGATCGAGTCGAAGCCTTCGGCGATCGCGCGCTTCATGTCCTTCTCGGTGACGTCCTCGCAGACGCAGACGAAGCAGCGGCCCACTCCCTCGGCGCCGTCGAAGCTGGCGGCAGGCACCGCCGCGGGCTCGAGCTCCCCGGCGACGGACCCGGCCGCTTCCACGTTCGGCGGCAAGTCGGAGGGCACGAAGATCCCCCGGTCGGCGTCGTACTCGATCTGCGCGCCGGCCTGAGCGAGGAGCGAGTACGCCGGCTGACGCCCGCCCGACATCACGAGCATGTCGCACTCGAGCTCGCGACCGTCGACGACGACGCTGCTCAGCCGGCCGCGGCGCCCGCGCGCAGCGAGTTGGCGCGGCGGAGCCGAGCGGAGGTCGATGCGCTCGACGATGCTCGTGCCGGCTCGCTGTAGCTGGCCGGCGACCGCAAGCCCGCGGTCGTCGGCGGACACGATCACCGCCCGTTCGCCCGGCTTCAGCGACCACTCGTCGACGAGTCTCCGCACGGCCTCCGGCAGGTAGACGCCGACGAGATCGTTGCCGGGGAACACCAGCGGTTGCTCGAGCGCTCCCGTTGCCACGACGATGCGCTCTGCGCGGAAGCGGTAGAGGACACTGCCGGCGTCGACGGGGACGAGACCGCCCTCGTAGATCCCGATCGCTCGCGCGGGAGCGAGCACCTCGAAGTCGCCCTTCGCACCGGCGGCGCCGCGCTCGTCGACGAGCACCACCTGCCGCCCCGCGGCCGCGGCGGAGCGGGCCGCCTCACGCCCCGAGCGGCCGCCGCCGATCACGAGCACCTCCGCACGGCGATGCTCGGTGTCGAACCGGCGCGAACGGCCCGCGTGCTTGTCCAGCCGCCCCAGGCCGGCGATATTCCTGAGGAACTTCTCGTAGACCGGCCACAGGCTCCGTGGGCGGATCATCGTGCGGTAGTAGAAGCCGACCGGAGTGAAGGGACCGCCGAAGTGGTCGACGGCGGCGAGCAAGTCGCGCTCGAGTGAGCCCAGGACGTTCTGCGCATGCACTTGCGCGCCCTCGCGCACCGGCTCCACACAGACGCGCACGTTCGGCTCGTCGTCCACCCGCATCATGCAGTTCGGGCACGCCCCGGAGCAGCAGAGCAACCCACGGCGGCGGTGGTACTTGAAGCTGCGGGAGAAGACGCGTCGCCCCGACGCGAACAGCGCAGAGCCGATCGTGTCGCCCTCGAAGCCCTCCACGGGACGGCCTGCGAAGAAGAACCGGACGGGCCGCTCGCGGTCGATCCGCTCGTTCGGCTGTTCCGGAAGCCTCACCCGGCGGACGACGTCCCGGCCGAGGTCGGCAATTCCGTCTTCAGCACTTCGTTCGTGCGCGTATCGCGCTCGGCGAGAAACCAGATCTCGCAGCCGAAACGGTGATACCACCACTCGCGCTGCACCCCGGCGACGTTGCGGCGGAAGTACACGTAATCGGTGAGCCCGCGCAGGTCAGGCAACGCCTTGGGCCGCGACGTGACTTCGCCCGCATACGCGAACTCGTTGACGTCGCGCGGCCCGCAGTTGGGGCAGTTCAGCAGGAACGACATGCAGGCCTCCGGATCGCCGCTAGGGAAATAGTATTGCCATTTTTTCGTAGCCGAGGCAAGCGCGCAACCACGACCCTCCGGGCGTCAATCGACTTTGGGACGCTATTGCCGGTCAGGCGATATAGGCTTGACAACGCCCACGCGGCACTCTAGACACACGCTGAATGCGTGCCAAACGAGGGAGGTCGGAGGCCTCCTCCCCCGACTCTCACGCGACGAAGGAGTTGGCTATGGCAGTCGTGGAATCAGGTCCGCCCGAGGTCCAGCGCGTCCTCGGCAAGGGCCCCGTCCCCGATCCCTTCCCGACGCTCGACCTGGCCCGGCACGACCCGGACCGGCAGGAGAAGATCCGTCAGATCCGCAAGGTCATCGACGAACGCGGGATCAAGTACATCTTCTTCCAGCAGGTTTCGGTCTCGGGGCACGTCAACGGCAAAGGCGTTGTTGCGACCCAATGGGAGAAGGTCGCCGAGGAGGGCTACCAGCTCGTCTACGGCGCGACCGCCGACCTGTTCGTCGATCGGCAGGACCGCTATATCGGCTTCGGTCCCGAGGAATCCGAGCTGGCTGCGATCGCCGATCTCGACACGTTTGCGCAACTCCCGTGGGACGATCGAGTCGCGCGAGTCTTCTGCGACTGCTACGACACCGAGACCGGCAAGCCCCTCGAAGCCGACCCGCGGCAGAATCTCAAGCGGATCACGAACGAGGTCGAGCAGGAGCTCGGCTACACATTCCTCTGCGGCATCGAACCCGAGATGATGTGGATGGCCAAGACGGAGGACCCCAACGACGCGCGGGGCCTGACGAAGCCGTGGTGCTACCACATCAACCAGTTCGAGGAGCTCCGGGAGATCATCCTCGACGTGGTCGACTACGGCGAGCGGCTGGGTATCAGCCCCACGTACGGCGATCACGAGGACTCACCCGGGCAGCTCGAGCTCAACTTCCTCTTCGACCGCGCCGTCCGCACGGCTGACAACCTGTCGACTTACCGCCAGATCTGCGCCGCCGTGGCTCGCAAGCACGGCGTGATCGCGAGCTTCATGCCGAAGCCCTTTACGGGCGTGTCCGCCAACGGCGCGCATCACCACTTCACGCTCGTGGACGAAGACGCCAACAACGTCTTCTACGACCCCGACGGGCCGGCGAAGCTGTCGGAGATCGGGCTCCAGTTCATGGGCGGCATCCTCGACCACTACCGCGGCCTCTGCGGTATCACCGCCTCGACGGTCAACTCGTACAAGCGCTTCTGGGACTTCGGCTTCTGGGCGCCGATCTACAAGGACTACGGCTGGCAGAACCGCACGACACTCGTCCGTGTGGCCAGCGGCGGACGCTTCGAGTTCCGTGCGGTCGACTCTGCGTGCAACCCGTACCTGACGCAGGCGGCGCTCCTGAAGGCCGGGCTCGACGGCGTCAAGCGGAAGCTCGACCCCGGCCCGCCGCAGCAGCGCAACGTCTACGACGTGCTGGCGGAGGGCGGCGAGATTCCACGCGTACCCGAGCACCTCGGGGAGGCGCTCCAGGCGCTCGCGGAGGACGAAGTCGTCCGTAGTGCCCTACCGGGCCGTCTTTACGATGTGTACATGCACTACAAGCGCGACGAGTGGGAGCAGTTCTTGGCAGCCGTCACGGACTGGGAGCGGGAGAAGTACCTGGACGTGCTCCCTTAATGTGCGGGATTGCCGGGATCATCTATCGGAATGGGAACGGCGACCACGCAGTCGGCCACGACATGACGGCGATGCTGCAGTCGATGAAGCACCGAGGCCCCGACTCCACCGGCTACGCGCTCTACGGGCGGGCCACCGAGCTCGTCATCATGCGCTACAAGCTCGCGGACGCCAATGACTCGCGCGACTTCGATTTCACACAGCGGCTCGAGCACAACAAGACGGACGTCGAGACACGGCTACGCATGCTCGGCGCGAAGATCCACGAGATCGTGCAGGAGACGGCGTACGCTTACCGGGTCACATTCGAGTACGACGGCGAGCTGAAGGCGGTCACCGACGTCGTCGAAGACGTCCCGCACGCAGAGGTTTTGTCGCTCGGGCACTCGCTCGAGATCGTCAAGGACCTGGGCGACGCCGAACAGGTAGCGAAGCAGTATCGACTCGACGGCTTCATCGGCACGCATGCGATTGGCCACGTCAGGATGGCGACCGAGTCTGACGTGGACATCTCGGGCGCACACCCCTACTGGGCCTACCCGTTCGGCGACGTGGCAGTCGTCCACAACGGCCAGCTGACGAACTACTTCCAGTGGAAGCACCGGCTCGAGCGAAGCGGCCATCGCTTCCAATCCGAGTGCGACTCCGAGGTGATCGCCGTCTACCTCGCCGAGAAGATGGGCGACGGCTACTCGCTCGAGGACGCGATGCGCGAGAGCCTCCAGGAGCTGGACGGCGTCTTCACCTATATCTGCGTCACTGGAGATGCCCTGGGCGTGGCCAAGGACGAGATGGCCGCGAAGCCGCTTGTCCTCTACGAGGCGGACGACATCGTCGCTCTCGCCTCGGAGGAGATCGCGATCCGCGCCATCGTCGACCACGAGATCGAGACCTGGGATCCCTACGAGGGCGAAGTGATGGTGTGGGCGCGCTAGCCGGCGAGCGCATGATCACCTACGACGCGCGCGGGCTGGTCGAGCCCGACGACACGGTCCCGCACGTCTCGGAGCTCGACGGCGACCGAGCCGTCTTCGATGCGAAGAGCCTGACAACGCGCCAGATCAATCTCGAGCTGCGCTGGCTGCTCTACGAGGAAGGAGTGAAGGACGTGACTGTCCTCAACCCCGGCGCGAAGCATTCCCTCGGCGTCGGCATCCTCACCCGCTGCCGGCTCACGTTCAACGGCAGTCTCGGCTACTTTGGCTGCGGCCTGATCGACGGCCCTGAGATCCAGATCAAGGGGCGTGTCGGCTGGTCGGCCTGCGAGAACATGATGTCGGGTGTCGTGACGATCGAGTCCAACGCCGGTTCGCTGACCGGGGCGGCGATCCGGGGCGGCGACCTGATCGTCAAGGGCCAGGTAGGAGCGCGCACGGGGATCGACCAGAAAGGCGGCACTATCATCGTGCTCGGGCGTGCCGGCTCGATGACCGGCTTCATGATGCAACGAGGCCGCCAGATCTTCTGCGACGACGTCGGCCCGGGTCTCGGCGACTCGATGTACGACGGCACCATCTACGTCGCCGGCAAGGTCAAGTCGCTCGGAATCGACTGTGTCCCCGGCGAGTGGAACGATTCCGACACGGAGCTGATCGAGCGCAAGTTCCGCGTCCACGAGCTCGGGAGCCCTCCCGAGTTCCAGAAGTTCGTCTGCGGCAAGAGGCTCTACAACTACGACAACCTCGAACCGTCCGAACGAAAGCTGGTCCTGTGATGGCCGACGAAGCCGCGCCGAGCAAGCGCAACGTCCTCGGGCAGTCGAAGATCTTCACGCCCGAGGTCATCAATGACATCCACGTGAAGGCCGAGCTCGGCCGCTACCGGATGCGCGGCTTCTCGATGTTCAAGGACATGCCGCACTGGGACGACCTGATGTTCCTGCCGGGAACGCTCACACGCTTCGTGATCGAGGGCTACCGGGAGAAGTGCGTGACGAAGACGGTTCTCGGCGCGCGCTTCGCGAAGAACCCGATCGAGCTCGACATCCCGGTCTACATCACGGGCATGAGCTTCGGCGCGCTCTCGCTCGAGGCGAAGATGGCGCTGGCGAAGGGCGCCTCGATGGCCGGCACCGCGACCTGCTCCGGCGAGGGCGGGATGATCCCGCCCGAGCGTGACCTCTCGACGAAGTGGTACTACCAGTGCATCCAGAGCCGGTACGGGTTCAACCCGCACCACCTCATGCTCGCGGACGCCTGCGAGTTCTTCATCGGCCAGGGGTGCAAGGTCGGGCTCGGCGGCCACCTGATGGGCCAGAAGGTGACGGAGCAGGTGGCCGAGATGCGCTCGCTGCCGGCGGGAATCGACCAGCGTTCGCCCGCGCGCCATCCGGACTGGCTCGGGCCTGACGACCTGTCGCTGAAGGTGCAGGAGGTCCGCGAGGCGACCGACTACCGGATTCCGATCCAGCTCAAGCTCGGCGCCGCGCGTGTCTACGACGACGTGCGCATGGCGGCCAAGTGTGGGCCGGACATCATCTACCTCGACGGGGCCGAAGGCGGCACGGGCGCGGGTCCGCACATCGCAACCGAGGAGACCGGGATCCCGCTGCTCGCCGCGATCCCGGAGGCCCGCCGTGCGCTCGAGAACGTCGGACTGGAGGACGAGATCGACCTCGTCGTCGCGGGCGGAATCCGCAATGGCGGCGACGTCGCGAAGTGCCTGGCGCTCGGAGCCACGGCGGTCGCGATCGGGCACTCCGCGCTGATGGCTCTCAACTGCAACAAGGAGATCCCCGGAGTGACCGACTACGAGGGGACGATCGGCGTGCCCGCCGGGCAGTGCTACCACTGCCACACCGGCCGCTGTCCCGTCGGGATCACGACGCAGGATCCGGAGTTGCGCAAGCGGCTCGTGGTCGAGGAGGCCTCGGAGCGCGTCTACAACTTCCTGCACACGCTGACGCTCGAGGTGCAGATGCTCGCTCGCGCCTGCGGGAAGACGAATGTTCACTCACTCGAGCCCGAGGACCTCTGCGCCTTGACCGTGGAGGCGGCGGCGATGGCGAAAGTCCCGCTCGCCGGGACCGAGTGGATCCCCGGCGTCAGCGAGGAACGCGCGCTCGCCGAGATGAAGCGAATGCTCGAGAAGCACCTCGAGTACCCGGTCGACTACCTGCCGTCGCAGGTCGAGGAAGCGGTGCCGGATTGAGCGTCCATGAGCCCGAGAAGACGACCGGGCTCGATGCCGAGTACCTCGCGGGCCGACGGTTTCC
>WNGD01000730.1_pt1 | contig 35524 bp, 33 predicted proteins | sample 5400671 | NCBI WGS metagenome assembly WNGD01 (sample SAMN13153369, study PRJNA577476) | soil metagenome | isolation source: 40 cm soil or saprolite under grassland replicate 2 | place: USA:California | collected 2016-06-15 | reverse complement strand
TCTTGCATGGCCTCGGCCATATCCAACACGCCGCGACTCCATTCTACACCAGCATGAGGGTCTTCTGCAGTATTGCCAGCATAGGGTTCTTTCACATAAGGAAGCGGTTCGTATATGCCGCCAAAATCCGCATACTCCACCGTGCCATTAAAGTCATGCCAATTGCTCAAAAACAGCGAGCCTTTGTCACCATGGAACTCAATTCCCCGTTGCTTGCTATGAAAGCCCACATAGAAGTTGGTCGTCAGGCGTGCCACCGCTCCATTGGCAAATTCGATTGCCGCGATGGAGAAATCGGGCGTCGTAATGTGGAAAGGAACTCCTTCTTGCGTGACCCGATCAGGGTAGAGGACTTTCCCAAAGGCGGTCACACTACGTGCAGGACCGAAGATCGTCGTCAGAATGGTCAGCGGATAGACCGCGACATCGAAGAGCGGACCGACCTCATAAAAAGGGCCTGGAGCAGGATGCCAGGACTCGATGCGCCCCCAGTTGACCTCCGCATAGGCCACACGCACTGTGCCAAGCAGATCATCGCGAATAGCTTTCCATGCGGTCTGCTGCCCTTCACCCAGTATCGTGATGGGAGCACACCCAAAATAGCGGCCTTTTTCCTCTGCCAGTGCGACCAACTTCCAGGCTTCTTCTGACGTGAGCGCAATGGGCTTTTCGCTGTAGACGTGCTTGCCTGCATTCAGACATTGTGTAATCACGTCAACGTGCGCATGGTGAATGGTCAGATTGATGACCAGGTCGACTTCATCATCTTCCAAAATAGCTTCGAGGGATGAATACACCTTGCCGCCAAAGATGGCAACAAAGTCCTCGGCGCGTTTGAGCGTACGAGATGTGGCTCCCAGCAACTTCAGTTGTGGGTAGGGCTGCAATGTTTTTCCGTAGGAGTCGGCGATATTGCCACAGCCGACGACCGCTATGTTGAGGGGTTGTTGATCCATGGTTGCTTTCCCTTTCTCGTTTCCGTAATCATATAGTTCCAAATGTTCAAGATCGTTGTGATGAGTGCTGTTGGATCACCTCCGAGAGGCAAGAGGCCTTACAGAGGTAGGCTTTTTACCATGGCGAGGCGAAGCGCGTAGGGGCAGGGGCGGCGTGGAGCGGGGTGGGGGCCCTTGTGGCTGCCCGCCGTACCTTGGTATATGCGGTTGCCACTCTACCCCAACGGGCGCAGCCAAAGGCCCCACAAGGGCCCCCTTACAAGTATAGGTTTTTTTGGGCGGAGCTGGAACTCGCGTAGGGGCCCTTGTGGCCGCCCGCCGTGCCTGATGAGAGCCGCTTTCCCGTACTCCACGACGGGCGGCCACAAGGGCCCCCACCCCTACGCGCAAGCCGTTCCCGGGCGGCTTGCCACAAAACCTATACTTGTAAGGCCCTTCCACCCCCGCGGGCGGCCACAAGGGCCCCCACCCCACATCCGCGCCACTCCCGCCCCTACGCGAGGTGGTGTCTCCACTCCCAAAAAAATCTACTCCTGAGGGGTCGAGCTTGCCTCTACCCTGTTCCCTATTATTCGCGCAGAGCGTCGATAATCATCTCAAAGAGATCGAGATCGTTCAGGAAATCCTCGGCTGTCGTCTTGGGCTGCAAGTTCTGGCTGACGATCTCATGGAAGTGGAGCAGTTCTACAGTGTACGCATCGGTGAAGGTCGGTCGAATCTCGCGTTCTTCAAAGGCTTCACCCAGCGTTTCATTGATAAAGAGCCGGGTGGGCAGCTGGCGAATGTAGGGGGTGTCATATTGGACACGGATCTCTTTGGTCTCACTATAGACGGTGAGATGGGCATCGAACCGACGATTGTGATCGATGCCGGTTTCAAAGCTGAGGGTGAAGCTCTCATAGTCAAAGAGGGCGGTCAGAAAGAGGCCCCATTGTCGGGCCGCAATCACCCCCCGCGGCATACCCAGCAGTTCGCGCATGGCGGACAGGTCATGGCTGCTTAAACCACAGAGCAGGCGATAGGTACGCACCAGCTCTGGGGGAGCCTCGCCGATGGCGGCTTTGACCAGTCGGCTGGCACGTTCGGCCCGATCACTCATCGCCTCCTGCGGAATGTCCTTTGGGCGCAACACGACACTGGACTGCTCCACAAATTGGGCATTCTGACCAATAATATCGCGCACTCTGGCATAGGTGATCTTGTCCAGAGCACGCACCTGCTCGACAGCCTGGACAAAGGCGGGGGCATAGCGACGCATGTAGCCCACCATGACCTGCACGCCCGCCTCGTCACGTGCTTTGATGATCGCCTCCGCCTCCTGGCGCGTCAGACACATGGGTTTCTCAACCAGAACATGTTTCCTATGTTGAAGAGCCGCGAGGGCAGAGTCGGTATGATATTCATCGCTATTCAAGACCAGGAGAGCATCCAGGTCTCTCTGGGCAGCGATGTCATGATAGTCCGTGTAACGGCTTTGGGGGGGAACGTTATAACGCTCCCCCAGCGCAGCCAGCAGCTCCTGTGAAATATCACAGAGGGCCGCAATCTCAAACTTATCTGAGTATTCCTGCAGAATGGGCAAGTGGACGATCTGAGCAATTTCGCCTAGCCCGACCAGTCCAACTTTCACCTTCGTCATTGTTCATGCTCCATTTCTTTCTAAGAAAACGCTACGTGTGTGCCTGACCATTTTCGGATCACCTAGCCTTTGACGGCCCCTGCCACAACACCCTGCACCATGTATTTCTGTACGAAGAGGAAGAAGATAATGGTGGGAATCGACGCCAGACTCGCCGCCGCCATCAAGCTCCCCCAGTCGGTGGAATACTGCTGCATGAACATCTGGATGCCGACTGGAATGGTCATGGTATTGGGATCGCGTAGGAAGATACTGGCGATCAGGAACTCGTTATAGCACAAGAGGAAGGTGAAGATGGTCACGGCTGCTGTGCCCGGACCCGAGAGCGGCAGCACGATCCTCCTGAGGGTGCCAAAGCGTGTACAGCCGTCCACAAATGCGGCTTCTTCCAGTTCGCGGGGAATGGCATCAAAGAAGCCCTCGAACATCCAGGTCGCAAACGGCAAATTGAGCATCGTGTAGACCAGAATGACCGACCAGTAGGTATTGACCAGTCCCGCATCTTTGAAGATGATGAACAGGGGAATCAGCGCCAGAATCAAGGGAAACATCTGCACCAGCATCAAGGCACGCGAGTAGTTGCTCACGAAGTGCAGCTTGTGATAGCGCGAGAGCGTGTAGCCGGCCGCTCCGGCACAGATGATGCTGACGATCGTCCCCAGCCCTCCCACTATCAGGCTACTGGCGAAGAAGCCCCAGAAGTTGGTGCGGGCACTGAGGTAGGCAAAGTTGTCCAGGGTCGGATGCTGGGGAATGATACTGGTCGTGGACAGGATTTCCGCCGTGGAGCGGAACGCATTCAAGAAAATGGCAAAAATGGGGTAGTCGAGGATGAGCACCAGCACCAGCATCAGCAACGTCAGGAGCCACTTCCTGATGGTCGCCTTCCTCAAGGTCACGTTTGCCGTTTTGGTGGTGGAGCGGGGGTATGTCTGTGCTTTGTCCAGAGCCTGTTGCATAGTAGTGCGTCCTTTCTCTTCTTAATCCCGGTTGCGCAAGCGCATCATCACGATGGCCAGAATCATCAAAAAAATCAGGGAAATGAAGGCCACCGCCGACCCTGCCCCAAGAGCGTTGCGGGCGAAGACGTCTTTATAGGCCAGAATCATCAAGCTCTCGGTGGCATTGGAAGGTCCTCCCTGGGTCAACAAAAAAGGCGTTTCAAAATCATTGACACTCCAGATTGTCATCAAGATCCAGAGCACAATCGAGATGTTCTGGATGCCAGGAAAGGTCACGCTACGGAAGGCGTCCCACCGACCGGCTCCATCAATACGAGCTGCTTCGTAGAGACTGCTATCAATGGTTTGCAGCGCCGCGATCAACGAGATCATCATGAAAGGAAAGCTGCGCCAGATTTTGATGACAATGAGCGAGACCACGGCCCATTTCGTGCTGCTTAAGAAGAAAATGGGACCGAGATGGAACCAGCTGAGCAGCACGTTGATCGTCCCGTGCTGGTCTTGAATCATCCAGCGCCAACTGACAATCGTCACGATAGAAGACAGGATCCAAGGAATGATCAGCAAGACGCGGAACAAGCCGCGCAAGGGGAAGTTTTGAATGAGTAAGAGGGCCAAGCCCAATCCCAGCAGATAACTGCCCACCACGCTGAAGATCGCAAAGAGAGCACTAAAGAAGACGGAATACTGGAACTCAGGATCGGTGAAGGTCGAGAGATAGTTCTGGAGCCCAACGAAGGTACCGGGGGCTAAGAGCGACCCATTCTGAAGGCTGTAGACCACGGCGGTCAGGAACGGGTAGAGATCAATGAGGATAATCAAGAGCAGGGATGGGACCAGCAGCATATACGGCAGCGTATCCACGCGTGCCCATCTGGGTTTGGATGACGGTGGCTTGAGCGCCAGATTGCTGGATTCTGTGGTCACTGGTGTGATACTCATGGTGTACTCCCTTCCTTTGAGAGATAGTTCCTTCAGGCTCGTCTACCTTGATAGCTACTCAGAACCGCTGAGTGTAGTCACCTGAATGTGGAGAAATGACCCACTTCGCAGAGTGAGAAAGACACCTCCGTGCCTCTCTCACTCCTCTAAAATCGTGGTCCCGGCGAGAAGGATCCACTACCCGGGGTTGCTGGCGATGATCTTTTGTAATCCTGCTTGCGCCGTTTGGATCGAGGTATTGAAATCCTTCTTGCCCAACAAATTCTGTCCTAACGTCACCAGTGTGCCATCCCCATCCAGTGGATTGAGTGCGGGAAAGACCTCAGTTGCCTGGGCATTGGCCGATTTAGCAATCGGAATATACTGGGACTTGATGGCCTGGTAGATTGGCGTGTTAAAGAGAGGATCCTGATAGTAGGAGCTGCGAATGGGTAGAGGATTATTGCCCCCTTGCGTCCAAAGTGGCTTGTTATTCTGAAGCCACCACAGCAGGAACTCCTTGGTTTCGTTGGGGTGCTTGGTGGCTGAATAGATGATGATGTTGTTCACCCAGTAGAGTGTGCCCTTCGTGCCGTGTGGACTGGTCATAGGAGGAATGAGGCCCACGTTCTTCACTACGCTGGCATCCATCTGTGCCGTAAAGCCGGGGCCACCGACAAGCATGGCGGCATCGCCACGGCTAAAGGCGCGAATGGCGTCGGCACTCATATAGCCCGAGCTGGCGGGATCGAACGAACCGTCCTGCACTAAATCGGCGAAGAAGCGCATCGCTTCGATATTAAGGGGATTGGTCGCGAAGTCAAGCTTTTTGTCCGGCGTGAACAACCCACCGCCGTTATTGATCATGAGCGCTTCCAGCATGTGCTCGGTTAAATTATCCGCCCCCGAGTCTACGATACCATACTTACCGTTTCCGCTCAGCTTCTTGGCCGCCGCTCTCCACTCATCCCACGTGGTGGGAACCTGGACACCGGCTTGCTGGAACAAGTCCTTGCGATAGAAAGGAATCCGGATGTCGATAGCCCAGGGCCAGGTAATGGTATGACCCTTATACAGCATGGGTGCAAAGACGCCAGGCAAGTAATCGTCGTACTGCCCATTCTTCTTGACCTCGTCGACGAGATCATCCAACGGGAGAACGTCGTTGGCTCCGGAGAATTGTGCGCCCATAAACGAGGCCCCAGTACTGATATCTGGTTGTGTGCCCGAACCGATGGCGGTCGTGAAGGTCTGATACCAGTTCGCCCAGGGCGTGCCTCGGTAAACGACCGTAATCCCCTTGTGCGTATTGTTGAAATCTTTCACCAGTTGATTGCCAACATCGAAATAGGAACTATTTCCCCAAGCCATATCCCAGAAATTGATGGTGACGGTACCACCACTGCTGCTGCTGCTACCACCACCAAAACCACCAGCGGCACACGCAGCGAGAATACCGGAAATACCCGCAGCACCGACGGCACCTGCTGAATATTTGAGGAAATCGCGACGTGAGAGTCGGGTGTTCGTGTTGCTGGTTGAGGAATCGTTTGTATTGACATCGTTCGTGTTGACATCGTTTGTATTGGGCTGTGTAGACATGGTATGCCTCCATAGGGCTTCATAGCCCTCGCATATATCTTCCTCTCACATGCTGATGTTCTAGGCGAGGAAGACATCATGAAAGACGAGATTGGTGCTGCTTCAGTCGCACCTCCTAGTGTGACGCACTACAAGAGCTACCTCCCCTGTCAGAGAAAATAGATAACTGCTTCTTGAAGAAAACCATCTGACAGGACAAAGTGTCATGGACGGGTGTTCAATCGAACATGACAATCTGAACAGTCCAAAAAGAATATTTACCTTCGTGGTGCGTTCGCCAAGTTTAGGCTACCTTCTTGGCTCGGCAAGACGGGCGAGCCGTGATATCAATGGCTTGTTACCCGAGATAGCTCCTGGCGCTGACTGGTCCCATTTCATCGCCGTTCAGGGTAGGATTCTGCACTGAGGATTGTGGCGCAGGCCCTAGAGGGCTCTCCTTTTTTGCGCGAAGTCGGGATCGACTCGCTCGCCGAACCAGATTTCCTGCTTGCGCCAGCGCAATCCCTCCTCTTGCAGGATCTCGAAGATGCGCGTTCGCTTTATGCCAAGACCCAAGACCTCCTGTATATAGGTGGTCAGCCGCTCGAACGTCCAACTACTGAAGGATAAGCCCAACTCACGCGGCGGGGTCATGGCCGTAGCGATGATCTGGGCTTTGACCTCGGCTCCGTAGGTGGACGGGCTCCCCGAGCGCGGTGTATCCTGTAATCCAACTAGCCCCTGCTCGGCAAAGCGTTTGAGCCACAGCCGCACCATTTTTTGTCCCACTCCCATAGCCTGAGCAATTTGAGGAACCGTCTGGCCTTCGCTTGCCAGATGGATGATAGTCGCTCGTTGCACTAAGCGTGCCGCTTCGGTTCGCGAGTGACTCCACTTCTTGATGGCTTTGGCTTCCTCTTCGCTTAATGGTCGCAGTCTTAGAGTCATCGGCTTCTCCCCTTCCCTCTTCAGTTTCACCTCCTTTTCTTCTACCTCAGATTTCGCGAATGTATCACGTATTAGTTCTAACTTTACAAGAAGAGCGTCCAGTTTGCCTTCTGCATTAAGATAATTAGCAGAAAAGTCAGCCTTGCCACTGAAGCAGCCAAGCGTAAAGAAAGCAAGCAGCAAGCGGTAATCCGCGCCGTTCAGTCAGGAAATCGCGCCGTTTAGTCAGGATTCCCAGCCCTCTCTGGGGATGCTCCGGTACGCGGCTCTGAGCTGCTCTGGGGGTTCAAAGAGCCAGAGTTGGCGCTGGTAGTCATCCCACCAATGGTAGGCACGCTGCTCGATGCGCTCCTGGACCTCCCGGCCTCGCGATGAACGCTCCACGAGAGGAGCAAACGGGCCGATCACGCCATCGGTGTGCAAGTGGGCGAGCGCACTTTCGATCATCTCGCGAGTGCGGCCAGGATGGTCACGGTCGAGCGTGATCCCTGCATGCTCTAAGAGCACTCCCATCGATACTTTCGCCTGGCCCTCGTGACGGTGAACATTGATGCGGTAGAGCACCGTGAGATGGCGACCCAGCCGTTTTTCATACTTGTGCTGCTTGGCATGATAGTGCAGCAGTTGCCGTGCCATCAGAGCGATTTGAGACTGCAGTTCGGGGAGCATGCCTGCCCAATCCCCGATTTTGAGGTGCCATGGGCACTGAGATGTATGCCCCGGACGTGTCTCGTTCTTCTCAGATTGCTCATGTATGAGTATCTCGAGCAGGGGACTCTTAACCTGCCATGATTTCCCATCTCGAAGGACGAGGGTCGCATCTACCGAGACCTGTGCAAGTATCCGCATCTGCTCGAGAACGCTCTGCCGCTGGCGTGTGAGATAGCTCCCCTTGGTCTTCTTTTTCTGACAGATGGCCAGGATGTCGTCTGCCGTGATCGCAAAAGGAGTAGTGATGCGCTCCGGCCCATTGGTATCGAGAGCCACGGCAAGCAGCACTAAGAAGGTGTCGACGAGTTCATCGCCGAGCAGAGCAAGAGAGGCCACGACTTGCTCCCAGGACTCCTCACTGCCGGGCGAGAGGGCCAGATTGACGTAGCCTCTCCCCCTTGGCAAGGTCTGCCGATACTCGGCCAGACGACGTGCTGGGTCTTGAGTGTAGTACTTCCCATCGAGCAACCCCAGCAGGATGCGATAAGTGAATTGATCAGAGCGCATCCTGATCTGTGAGGGGTTCCTTGTTACCAGAGCGATCGGCGACACATGTTGATGGCGACCGCATAGGAGTGGCCTCGCTCCAACTTCCGTTTCCGCAGCTCGAAATGGCAAGGGATTGTTGCCCCCTTCTCGGTGCTGTAGAGGGTTCTCGGTCAATGTCAACTCCTGCTTCACGGTACTCTCCTCCAAATTGTTCACGGTTCAATCCTTTTTCACCTGAGCATCTTCACCTGCTGCATCATCAAAACACATCATTTCAGACGAGGGACTTTGGAAAACGTTTTCCTGGAAAACGTTTTCCAAAGTATAACCGAAAAACTTCTCTTTGTCAAGATGTTTGAGGGGGAAATTTCTCCACTTCCTCTGGTATGATCAATTCGATAGTTGGTAACCGACCTCCCTATCCTTGACTTGTCATACAAGAGCTATGGTATGCTCGTCTTGTTGTGTGACGAAGCTGGACGCTCAGGAAGACGCCTGTCGCTTTTCCTGTGATTGCCTCTGGCAGGCGTCCCACTGCGTGGCGAGATTGGGGAATTTGAGTTGTTGCTCTCCAGCGAGAAAGCATGCCAGATGCTGGGCTATCACCCGCAGTATTCCTGGCGTACTGCTTCCTGAGGGAAGACAAGAGAGCAGTTTTTCCTTTTGGCTTGAGAATAAGAATGAACAACTGAAAGGGAGCAGGATTATGTTTAAACTTACTATGACGTTTCGGGTAGAGTGGGGAGAGACAGACACTGCCGGGATCATCTTTTACCCGAACTATTATCGCTGGTTTGATCGGGCGGCCCACCAGTTACTGTACGACGCCGGGTTGCCTGCCAGAGAATTAACCAGGCAGGGCTATGTGCAACCTATTCTTGAATGCGGTGCGCGTTTTCATAAGCCCCTTATTTACCACGACCTAGTAGAACTTAACGCAGAAATAACTGAAGTCAAGAACAAAACCTTTCGCATTGAGTATCGGGTCAAGCGGGGGGATAGCGTGGTAGCAGAAGGATTTGAGGTAAGGGCTTGGGCCAAACAACCTGAGAGTGGCATCCGGGAGCAGATGTCTGCTACACCCATTCCCCCAGAATATGCCACTCTTTTATGCCAGGATGGTGAAAAGTAAGAGTGCATTATCGACCTGTCAGCGGGGCTCAGGCGAATGACTCTCCCGCTCACGCCAAGCGTCAACATGCCAGACTGGCTGGCCGAACACCTTAGATGCTCCAACTAAGAACACGATGGCGAACACGAGTACGACTGGAACGAGTAGAAAGTCTCCGCGAACCAGGTCGTTTATCATGTCAAGCATCTGAATCAGTGCGATCAAAACCATAGTTCCTGCTAATATCTGACGAGCCTTTATCGCTAGTAGAAGAAGTAACATGCAAGCCAACGCTAAGTCCCGCGCAAACGTATAGTCCGCGAAGACTCTTGTTGCAGCTGTTATGTGCTCACCATTGGCAAGAAGGGAGGGATCTACCTTACTGATCACCGCGCCGGATGCGAGCAATATAGCACCCAGAATCACCGCTATGGATATCCACCAAGGGTTATTGCCACCAATTCCAGTAGAGTCACTAGAAAGCTGTTTTCTAGACATAGTTATTCCCCTTTCGGTTCAAAAGAATCTCGGAAAGATTAAACGCTGCTCCAAACGAGCATTGTCTTTCTTCTGGAGTGAAGTGTAGCAGAGAAAGGGCCAAGCTCCATCCGCGCCAGGGTTGACTTCAGGTTGATATTTGTGTGTGCGTTTTCTCAACTCGCAGGTGGATGCTGGCTGAGTCGTCAGAGAGTATATAAGGAACCTACTAAGAACGCCTATACAGAAGCTATAATAGAGCAAAACACAAGAAGCAGATTACTATCATTTCGATAATGTACCCAGGCGTTCTAGAAAGGAAGAATGATGAACGAGGAACTCCAGGCTCTCTATGAGGAGGATCAGGCGGATCGGAGAGCATTCGAGCAATTGGATCGAGAACAACCTCAGCAGGTGCTTCAGCGAGACCGAGCGCGGCGGCAACGGGTTGAGGAACTCGTAGAAAGTGAAGCGTTGCAGGCCCCAGAGGATTACTTCCATGCCGCGATGGTCTTTCAGCATGGAGAGACGCTAGAAGACTTCTGGCGAGCTCATGAGCTTGCCAAGAGAGGAGCGGAATTGGGACATCCCACTGCCCGTTGGTTGACGGCAGCCGCTTACGACCGCTGGCTGATGAACCAGGGGAAACCACAAAAGTACGGGACTCAGTATACAGCTCGTGGAAACGAACCATATCGGTTATGGGATGTTGATCCTAGCACAACCGACGAGGAAAGAGCAGCATGGGACGTGCCACCACTCGCGGAGGCATTACGACAAGCAGAGGAACTTACACAAAGAAGAGAACAAGCCAAGCAGGGAATGCCGCAAGAGCAAGGACCTCAACGCTTAGCCAGTTTTGAGGTACCAGGGCTACGTGTTGAGATCGTTGCCTTTGATGAGCAGTTTGTTCATCAAGTTCCTGACCAGGAACGGCCTTCACGAGAAGAACTTCCAGCACCGGATACCTTCCCGGCAGGCTGGAAACTGTACCGACTCGGTGAAGGATATTGTGCGACCACCCCAGATGGGCAAGAGGCCATCAACTGGTACAAAGTGCAGCAACCACTCAGCTACGCTTGGAGAGAACAGGAGGTTCCTCAGTTCGAAGCCATCCAACTCGGCCATCAACCTGCCATCTTAATCAGGTGTTCAAATCCTTCATTCACCCAATTGTTTCTGCAGTTAGGCGATGCCTACTATGTGGTCGATGGACAAGTGGCTCTCAATGAGCTCCTGCAGCTAGCTACAAGCATTCCTTGGACTGAACAGTTTTCCCTTGACCATTAATCCCGTATCTTATGTAGCGCCATCCCGGCTATACATAGAAATTCCGTATCCAGCGGTGCTTCTTCAGCTTCTGTACTTGATCCGGTGGGAGTCCTCTCCCATCGGCTACAGCGGCGTTGCGTTCCACATTTCGAAGGGTGCGCATGCCTGGAATCACGGTCGAGACAACGGGATTACTCAAGACGTAGCGCAGTGCGATCTCTGGAAGCTCACCAACTGTTTTCCCCAAATCGGAGACAATGTTCTGGACGTGCTCGTACACTTCTTGTTTCCGGTTGTCCCGGAAGTAGCTACTGCGGAAATCCTGCGGCTCGAAGTGGCTTTCAGGGGTGACCGTGCCTGTAAGACCACCTTCGTCAAGGGCAACACGCACGATTACCCCGATGTTGTAGTGTTGGCAGGCTGGAAAGAGCGTATCTTCTGGGCTCTGCTCAAAAATGTTGTAGATGACCTGAACCGTATCCACGATGCCGGTTTCTATGAGTCGGAGCGCATTGTCTGGCTGATGATCGTTAATCGAGACCCCGAAAAAGCGAATCTTCCCCTGATCTTTGAGTCGTTGGATGGTCTGAGGCCAATCTCCTTGCCCAACCCACTCATCATTCCAGACATGGAACTGCTGAATATCAATGGTCTCCGTCCCAAGATTGCGCAGACTCTGCTCGGTACATTCTCTGATGTAGGTGCCTGGAAAGGCCTCTTCGACTGGGACTCCGCCCTGTGCGGGCCACTGGCCATTCTTTGGTGGAATCTTGGTGGCCACGATAATACGTTTGTCTGGGTTGTTGCGCAAGACCTGGCCGACAAGCTGTTCGCTGTGCCCGCCACCATAGGCCAGGGCTGTATCAATACAGTTCACACCCAGGTCGATGGCCCTTTGGAGGGCCTGAAGTGATTCCTGATCTTGGGCACCGATCCACCCAGATTGGCCAATCCCCCAGGCGCCATAGCCGATCTCCGAAACCTGTAATCCTGTTCTGCCTAATGTTCGGTAATGCATCATTCACTCCTTTTTCTTCTCTTGAGATAGGGAACTTACCTCTCACACGCAATTCGAAAGGATTCGGTTGCAAAAATTTTTAACTCAAGAAATTGAATGGGGCATTATTATATTTTAGCCTTTAAATAAAGCCGACAAAAAGGTGTCGCTTTTCTAGCGTGATGATTTTTCAGTGGTGCTTGCATATCCCCTCTTCCTTGGTTATACTCTTTCATAAAGGGCGTAGGCTACTTGACGAGAAAGGATGCGAACATGCGCCCACGTATTATCTCTACACTGCTTAGCGTGCTAAGCCTGTTCTTGTTGTGTGCATGCGGTACGTCTCAGCTATCCACGACCGCTGTGCAGCCTGGTCCTGGCAAGGGTACTCAAGAAGCAGGGTCATTCCGTGACCTATCGAGTATTGCTCATCTGCATCTCCCGCCTGGGTTCCAGATCAGTATGTACGCCTCTGGTTTGCACGACCCGCGCTTCATGACCACAGGTCCCAATGGAGTGTTATTCGTCGCAGAGGCTGGCTCGAATACCATCATTGCTTTGCCGCCGGGGACATCGCCAGAACATGCAGGGACGCCCATCGTCATTAGTAAGACCCTCAACAACCCAACCAGCCTCATTCTGCAAGACGGCTATCTCTATGTGAGTGAGGCTGCGAGCATTGCTCGTCTAGCTGTGGGGAATGATCTGAGGGCAGATCCAATCGAACGTATCATTACCAATCTTCCCATTCCTGAAGGCGCGTTGTATGGGACACATACGGTCTTGATAGCTCCAGATAACCAGCTCTATGTATCGAGCAGTACAGGATGCAACGGCTGTGTTGAGCAGGATCCCCACCGAGCTGCGGTTTGGGTCTATCAGTTGGATGGATCACGGGGTCGATTGTTTGCCAAGGGCTTGCCAAATGCAGTGGGAATGGCCGTTAATCCCTGGATGGGGCAGATCTGGGCCGATGTCAATGGGCAGGGTTTGATAAGTGGTTCTCCTGCCTTGCCCGAACCGGTGTATGGCCTCACCTATCAGGCTGACTATGGCTGGCCGCGCTGCTATGCCGGTGTCATACGCAATCCGGAATTTAGCCAGTCACCTGGTGCTTGCAAGGGCGTCCAACAGCCAGTGGTCACTCTGCCTGCATACTCTATGCCGTTGGGGCTGGCTTTCTATCCACTAGCGGAGACGCAATTTCCTGAGAGATACCGCAATAGCCTCTACGTAGCATTACATGGCTCAGGGAATAAGAGCCTGGCATCAGGGGATAAGATAGTCCGCATACCAATTGACTGCGGCAAGATGGCAGGCCGCCCAGAAGATTTTCTGACAGGTTGGCTCAATAGCAATGGTACTTCGAGTGGCCGTCCTATGGGAATTACGTTTGCTCCCGATGGCACTCTATTTATCAGCGATGACCAGGCCGGTCTGATCTATCACGTATGGTATCGAAGCTAGTATTTTCTTTAAGGAGGTCCCATATGAACATCGAACAGTACATCGCATCCATGGATCCCGAATTGCGTACAGGCTTCATCCAGATGAGACCCTTCTTCAGCAGTAGCCCAAGCGATCCAGTGGCAGCCCGCAAGTGGATGGCAGAGATGCTCGCAGCTACTTTTTTAGAGCGGCCTAAGGACGACTGGGTGAAGGTTGAAAATCGCAGCATCCCAGGCCCAGCTGGCGCACCTGAAGTTCCCGTTCGCATCTATGCACCAACCGTGAGAACAGGAACGGTGCCTGGACTCCTCTATATTCACGGCGGTGGGTTCACGCTCGGAGACCTTGATTCGGAAGATGCCAGTTGTCGACACATCGTTGGGCAAGTGGGCTGCGTGGTGGTTTCGGTGGACTATCGACTGGCACCAGAACACGCCTTCCCCGCCGCGCCAGAAGATTGCTATGCCGCACTGAAATGGATGGTCGCCAATGCCGAACAATTCGGAATTGATCGCGAACGCATTGGTGTTCGCGGTGGAAGTGCCGGTGGTGGACTGTGTGCCGCGGTTGCGCTCATGGCCCGCGACCGTAAAGAGGTCAAGCTGATATTTCAAATGCCGCTCTACGGCTGTCTCGACGACTGGCATATCGCCCCCTCAAGTCACCAAATGGCTACTGAAGATATGGTATGGGGTCGGCCCGCATCGTTGAGGGGATGGAAGGCCTATCTGGGCGCAGACCACCAGGGAGATGTCTCTCCGTATGCAGCACCTGCCCGTGCGAAGGATCTCTCTGGCTTACCACCCGCGTTTATGATGATCGGTGAGCTCGATCTGATGCGCGATGAAAACATCGAATATGCGATGCGACTGATGCAGGCCGGTGTTCCCACCGAGTTGCACGTTTATCCTGGTGCTTTCCACGGCTTCGAGGGACTGGTCCCCACTGCATCGGTGAGTGTGCGTGCAGTCACTGAGTATACCGAGGCCCTCAAACGCGGACTCAGTCGCTGAGCGATTGTGCGACAGGGGTGCGGTTCTTTTTTTGCAGGGTGCGGGGTGAGCATGATGAGCGCCCCTCCGTGGCATGATGACCGCAAGGGTCATCAAATACGCATCAACCTAAGGAGGGAAATGGCAGAGAAAACGAGAAGGGAAGCGGGATCGCGTAGGGGCGGGAGTGGCGTGGATGAGTGGGGTGGGCCCTTGTGGCCGCCCGTTGGGGCAGGGCGCGGCAAGAAGGTGCAGGAGAGCATGTCGGGCTATGTCGGGCGGCCACAAGGGCCCCAACCCCGCCTCCACGCCGCCCCCGCCCCTACGCGAGATCCCGATCCTTTCGCTTAGGTTGATGCGCATTTGATGACCGCAAGGGGCATCACTACTATAGGCGCCTACCTCGGCCTGTAGAGGCGTTGTAGGACAAGCAGCATCAAAGGAAAGTTACCGTCATAGTTCTATTAGTAAGGATGGAAAAGTCATGAGCGTTACAACAAAGAAGTCGCTTCTACAAGCGGATGGCGATTTTTACCAGATTAGCTCGGTCGTTAGCCAGGAAGATCAGGCCTTGTTGCAGAAGACCCGCGCCTTCCTGGAGGCCGAGATTACACCAATTATCAACCACTATTGGACTCGCGAAGAATTCCCATATCATCTCATCCCTAAATTTGCTGAGTTGGGGATCGTAGGCCTTCCCTATCAAGGGTATGGGTGTCCGAGCAAGAACACCCTGCTTGATGGCCTGCTGGCCCTGGAATTTGGGCGCGTCGATTGCTCGATAGCCACCTTCTTTGGCGTCCACAGCGGACTGGCTATGGGTTCTATTTACCTCTGTGGCTCAGAGGAGCAGAAACAGCAGTGGCTCCCAACCATGGCACGCCTGGAGAAGATTGGCGCATTCGGCCTGACCGAGCCAGAGGTCGGCTCTGGCACTTCTGGCGGTATGACCACCACAGCTCGCCGTGAAGGAGATACCTGGGTTCTCAATGGACAGAAAAAATGGATTGGTAACGCCACCTTCAGTGATGTGACCATCATCTGGGCACGTGATGTGGCAGATAGCCAGGTCAAAGGCTTTCTGGTCGAGAAAAACACACCTGGCTTCCGACCAGAGAAAATGAAGGACAAGATTGCCTTGCGTGTGGTACAGAACGCCCTCATTACGATGGAAGACTGCCGCGTGCCAGAGACCAATCGACTCCAGCACGCGAACTCGTTTCGTGATACGGCTGCGGTCTTGCGTATGACACGAGCAGGCGTTGCCTGGCAAGCTGTGGGCTGCGCACGCGGTGCCTATGAGCTCGCGCTCAAATATGCACAAGAGCGAGAACAATTTGGGCGTCCCATTGGTCGCTTCCAACTGGTGCAGGACTTGCTGGTGCGGATGCTCGGCAACATCACGGCCTCCGAGTGCATGGTCATGCGTCTCTCACAAATGCAGGATGCAGGCGTGATGAAAGATGAGCATGCCTCCTTAGCCAAAGCATTCTGTACCGTCAGGATGCGCGAGACGGTCGGCTATGCCCGCGAACTGCTGGGAGGCAACGGCATTCTCCTCGACTACCACGTTGGCCGCTTCGTCGCCGATGCCGAAGCCATTTACTCCTACGAAGGCACCCGTGAAATGAATACGCTCATTGTCGGCAAAGCTATCACTGGCTTTGGTGCGTTCGTGTAGCAGAAGAAAGGAGAAGACCATGAGTAGCCCCCTTGAGGTTGTTCGACTTCGGCTGGCGAGCATCGGCATCTTGTCTGGTCTGCTCGTCGGCCTCCTCATGGGGATAGTGGCCCGGATTGCCATGCGGATCGTGGCGTTGGTCGTCGATCAGGGATTGGAGTTCAGCGTTGGTGGCACACTTGGGATTATGCTGGTGGTGAGTTTTGGTTCCATCCTTCTCGGTCTGATCTTCGTCATCGTGAGGAAGTATCTGCCAGGATCTGAGCGCCTCAAGGGCTTCGCTTTTAGCGGACTCGTCTTCCTTTTCATCGGGATTCCCTTCTTATTGGGTCTGTTAGGCCCAGCTGACGAAGTGTCTGTTGGTCCACCGTTGCTAGGCAGAAGCCTTTTCGGAGCACTGTTTCTGATCTATGGGATCGCTCTGGAGACGATCTTTGGACGGCTGCTGTCCCTCACTGCTCGATTTCGTGCTAGGATGCTTCTTGTCGTTGCTCTCCTGGCGGTTCTGAGCTTGATCGGACTTTTTCTCCTGGGAGCCTTTCTCGCCTCTCACTGAGCCGTGAGGGGATCTCCCTAGTCCCATTCGAGATAAGCAAACATGTCGCAGAGACATTTGGAGATAATGCTTGTCATCCTGAGCGCAGCGTGCGGATCTCGCTCGCCGGACGCAGAGATCCTTCGCTTCGCTCAGGATGACATGCGTTATCTCCAAATGTCTACATGTCGCATCCATTACTTGACCGATGCATATAGAAGATGTTATAATGAGACGGTAAAACTCACATACCTTCATAAATCAGTGCTAGTTCAGCGTACTATCAAGATAACATCAAAGTACGCACGCTATGTAGTTTCAGCGAGCCATTTGACCTCGACGAGTTCCTATCTACCGTTGAAAGCATTTTAGTTTCGTCTTTGTGTGAGCAGGAATTGTAACAGTGTATTTATTCAACGGCATGTAAGCCCTTTAGTGAGATGGAAGGAGACAGGCCCTTATGAAGCTGAAGGACCCAATCAACAGAGTCAACCTCTTGCAAGTTGGAGATAGAGTGCGTGTGAGTAGTTACAGTCCCTTCAGAGGACTCAAAGGCATCATCAAAATAGTCGATACAATTTCAAATGATCTTGAGGATGATGAGCCATTTTGTTTCTACTCCATAGTTCTGGAAGGATCCCATGTTCAGGAACCTATTTGGTTTGAATACAATGAGGTGGATTTAGTTGCTTCTACTTCATCTCCTCTTTAAGAGGTAGGGAAGGGCTGCATAGGATAGGAGTTCTCGTGCCGACCATTATGAGGTACCGCCACAATGCACAGTTGTGGCAAAGGGTCACAGCAGACGGGCACAAGGGGCTCCACCGCTTATCCGTATCACATCCCTACGCGCTCACTCCACCGTTCTCCCTTTTCAGTTCCATCTCCCCTCTGAGGTTGAGCCCTATTGGGAAACCTCATGCTCCTCTGTCGCCTATGCCACAAACAATTTTACACCTGTTGTGACGCCCTACGCGCCTTTTCCATTTCTTTGAGCTCGCGGCGCAGGATTTTGCCGGAGGCAACTTTGGGAATGGCGTCGATAAATTCGATGGCATGAACTTTTTTGTAACCAGCCAGTTTGCCATTGGCAAAGGCCAGGATCTCGTCTGGGGTGACTTGTTCGTACCCTTTGCGAATGACGACAAAGCCTTTGGGCAGTTCGCCAGCTTCAGGATCGGAAATACCGATGACGGCGGAATCCATGACGGCGGGATGCTCCATGAGCAGGGATTCCAGTTCGGCAGGGGCAATGCCAAAACCTTTATATTTGATCATCTCTTTCTTGCGATCAACGATGAAGGTGTAGCCGTCGGGGTCAACATGGCCGATATCACCGGTGTAGAGCCAGCCGTTTCGCAGGGTACGAGCCGTCTCTTCAGGAGCTTTCCAGTAGCCCTGCATAATTTGTGGACCTCGAATGATGATTTCGCCATCCTCGCCAACGGGCAATTCACGTTCACCAGTCTCGATGTCTACGATTTTCTGCTCCGTGTTGTGCGTGGGCATACCGACACTATCGATACGCACAAGGGATGGGTCGCCGGGTTGGGCGTGCGTCAGCGGGGAAGCCTCGGTCAGACCATAACCCTGTACGATGGTGCCATTGATCTTGTCCTGCAATTTACGCGCTGGATCGAGCGGTAGGGGTGCAGCACCAGTGAAGATGTATTTGACGGTCTTCATCTTACTGAGATCAACGGGTGCATTGGCCAGGGCCAGGATAATGGGAGGCACAGCGAAGTAGTAGGTGACACCGTGCTTCTCGCAGAGTTCAAGCGATTGCAGCAGATCAAAGCGTTCCATGATGACCTGGGTGCCGCCACAGACCAGGAAGCTGCCAGTAAGCATGACACCGTAGATGTGATAGAAGGGCAGGAAGAGCAAGGCCACGTCAGTCAGATTTACCCGCAGAGCTGTGGTAAATTGAAGATTGTTGGATGCCAGATTACGATGCGTGAGCATGGCTCCCTTGGGGAAGCCAGTGGTACCAGAGGAGTAGGGGAGAGCCACGAGATCATCGGCTGTAACGTGAGCATGCCGCGGTGCTTTGGGCGATGATTGGCGCATAAGTTTAGCGAAGGGAACGGCATTCGGCATGCCTTCAGGAGTACCCTCACCTGTGACAATGACATGTTTGAGTTCAGGTAGTGCTCGCTGGCTTAACACGCTCTGCAACAGCGGCAAAAATTCGCGCTGGATGAGAATACCCCTGGCTTCGGAGTTTTCAAGCTGGTAGCCCATCTCGCGTTCCTTGTAGCCGGGGTTCATGGGACTAACCACAACCCCGATAGAGGCGGCGGCAAAGAAGGTGATCGTGTATTCAGGACGGTTGGTCATAAACAGGCAAAGACGGTCGCCTTTTTTGAAACCCAGATCGTGAAGGCCATTGGCGATGCAGTTGACCATCGAGAGAACTTCACGATAGGTCAAAATAAGATCATGATAGATCATGGCGGGGCGGTCAGGAGTACGTTCGACGGCCATACGCAAGAGATGGTCGTAGGGAACATCAGGGAAATCTACCGGCGGGCGAAAGAGTTCGGGGGCAACCATTTTTTTCGACATGCCTGGAGTCCTTTCTTGCCTGTGGTTGGGCAACCATAGGAGCTGTCCTGGAGCGTTCAAGAGACTCATCCAGGGCAGAGTTAAACGTAGTGCATGGACACGCACTATACTTCAGTGTATGTGCTTAGCATACTCTAGCTAGGCTAGCAGGTCAAGAGGAAATATCATGATCACCGTAAAGTCATCCTTAAGAATCCTCTAGCATAGATAGGTACAACCCTGAATCGACGGACAACTTTTGTGCGCTCCAAGTCAATTTTATCTCCTGTTTCTCGGTTTTCTAGGGCGCAGTAAGTATCTCAAGACAGCAAGGGTTTGCTCACTGCGGTTATTGTGAAGGCTGATGGATGGTGCGTCTGACCTGGGGTTCATTGGTCTTGCGCTTATATACCCACCAAGGCCAATGTCATCACCACTGAAGAGCTTGAAAGAGAGTTGCTCTACACGGTACCAGAATTCTTGATCATCAACGATGGCAGTATCCCGAAATGCGTGAAAAGATACTCCGATAAGATCCTCATAGAAGTATTCCGCGGTACTATCATCATAAAGCACTGTAGGGTTGAGCGCGTTTATGCTTCGAGTATAGATAGCCATGTAACCGTCGACGGGAAAGAAGTAGGTATAGAGATTAACGCTAGAACGCCACTTGCCATCTTCACCCTGCTTCAGGAGTATTTCATCACGATAATTGTGCGCTAAACGTGAACCAGGCAGAATGATACTATGAATAGAGAGTATTTCATTGATGAGCTGACGTTCATACAAATCGAGTACATCATATGCTTCCGCTATAACTAATGAAGCTTGATACGCTAACCACTCATCATAATCTTCATCGCTAGGGTTTAATGTGATGAGGGTACGTATAGTCCACATGCCGAGGAGAAGGAGGATGAAATCTATAAACAGAAGAGTCAATGTCAAGGAGGTTAGACCAAAAAGCCGAAACAGAGCGAAACTGACGAGTACAAAGAATGTACTGAGAAGCGTTGCGATGACCAAGCCCTTCGAGATGATTTTTTTAGGATAGAAATATCGTTCTATTTTTATCTTGGAGAGGCGGCGGTAAGATTTTTTCCTACGTTGCTGGTATTGAATGTTCATGGTACCAAGTCTCCCCGGTGGTAAAAGAATTTATGCGCGATAACTTTGCCTCGATCATATTAGTAACGATACAGTACGCACTTTATATACCAAAATAACTGTTTCAGGTGTACTTCTAATTAGAGAGACGTTTGTTTGAACAGCTTATAAAACTGAATGAAACGCGGAAAGGTTTTACGATTGTTTCGGATACAAATAAGTGGTATGCTGTTGAAAGATAGGCCGAGTTTGTGCAACAAAGGAGTGTCCGACATGAACATTGCACAGGGATTGGCACATGCCAGAAAGGTTTTCGGAACTCATGAGGCAGTAACGTGTGGCGAGATACACTACACGTGGAATGATTTTGACCAGCGAACTGACGCACTGGCACGGGGCCTGGCAGCTCTCGATGTGCAGCGCGGAGATCGGGTGGCGGTATTGATGCTGAATTGTCATCGTTATTTGGAGTTGTATTATGCCTGTGCGCGTATGGGGGCTGTGATTGTGCCACTCAACATTCGCTTGGCACGGCCTGAGATTGTGTTTATTCTCAACGATAGTGAAAGTAAGGTCTTGGTGGTAGACAAGACCTTTGCAGGTCACATCACGGGTCGTGATACCACCCCGACAGTAAGCCATATCGTATACATTGGTGATGAAACACCCTTGGGGATGATTCACTATGACGATGTGGTGAGCAAGGGTGCGACCATGCAAGAAAGTGTTGACCAGGAGATGGACGATAACGATCTCTCTGGTCTGTTTTATACAGGTGGAACGACGGGACGCGCTAAGGGCGTCATGCTCTCGCATAAGAATGTGATGTCGAATGCCACAAACATAACTATAGCGGCGGGCTATAGCCAAAGAGATGTATACCTGCACGCGGCTCCCATGTTCCACCTGGCCGATATTGCGTCTACCTTCTCCGTGACCATGCTGGGTGCACGGCATGTGTTCAATCCACTATTTAATCCTGTACAAGTACTGGAGGCGATTCAAAGAGAGAAGGTGACGGCGACGCTGTTGGTGCCGACGATGATTAATGTAGTACTCAATCACCCAAATGTGGATAACTATGATGTTTCGAGCCTGCGACGTATTATCTATGGAGCTTCGCCGATGCCAGTGGAGTTGTTGAAGCAAGGGATCAGAAAATGGGGGCAGATTTTCGCACAGGGCTATGGGATGACTGAGACAGCACCGGTGCTTACTCTCTTAGAGCCATGGGATCACATTATAGAGGGAACACCGGAGCAGATGCGCCGCCTCTCCTCGTGTGGCAAAGAAGTGCTGGGGACAGAAGTGCGCGTGGTAAATGCACAGGAAGAGGATGTGCAGCCGGGAGAGATTGGTGAGATCATTGCACGAGGACCAAATGTAATGATGGGCTATTGGCATATGCCAGAGGCCACGGCGGCAGCCATTGTCGATGGCTGGATGCACACCGGCGATCTGGCAACGGTGGACGAGGAAAACTACATTTATATTGTCGATAGAGCTAAAGATATGATCATCTCTGGCGGTGAGAATATCTATTCGGTTGAGGTTGAAAATGCCCTCTACACACACCCAGCAGTGTTAGAGGTAGCGGTAATCGGCATACCTGATGAACAGTGGGGTGAAGCAGTCCATGCAATAGTGGTCTGTAAGCCAGGAATGAGTGTGAGCGATGAGGCATTGATTGCACACGCACGCACCCTGATCGCCGGGTATAAGGTACCACGGAGTATAGAGTTCATGCCGGAGGCCCTGCCCAAGAGCGGTGCGGGGAAAATTTTGAAGCGCGACCTGCGTGAAAAATATTGGGCCGGAAAAAGCCGGAATGTAAATTAGCGAGGAAACCATAACTACGATAGGAAAACACAACCGTAATTCAACCACTTCGTAACCTGTTCGCCCTTTCTCGGCCTCGTCATTTTTTTGATAATTGATAGGCATGGCTGTAGTTTACTTATATGGCGAGGTTTTGCATAAAAAAAGAGAGCAGGGCATATATATGGACAACCAACAAGGGGTTCCACCACCACAACCATCCTGGAACCAACAACCGTTCCCGCAACAACCGTTTCCACAGCAATCACCCTGGAATCCGTCTTCGTTTCCAGAAGATGGGCCGCCACACCAACCGTTTCCGCAGCAGTCCTGGTGGGATCAACCAACACAGCCACATGCTGCACTTCCACAGCAACCAACTGGAAATCAACCACCTTTGCCATCCTCCGTGCCACCACGGCGACCGCGACGACCACTAGTGCGCTACCCACTCATAGCTATTAGCCTTGTGGGGGTAGTCGTGCTGTTGATAGGTGGTATTACAAGCTGTATATCGTTGCTCAGCCATAGTCAGACGGTACCCATTAAGCATATCGTGTTTTTCATTAAGGAGAATCGCACCTTCGATAATTATTTTGGAACCTATCCCGGTGCGAATGGTACGACAACGGCTATGGATTCTAAAGGTCAGATGGTGCCTCTACATCATGAAAGCGATCAGATACCGGATATTAACCATTCCTGGCAAAGTGCTCTTCAGGCTTACGATCAGGGCAAGATGGATCGTTTCGATTCGATCAAACAAAATGCCAAACAGACCAAGAAAACATCCACAGGCCCCTATACTAATAACAGCCTGACACAGTTTTATCAGTCTGATATTCCCAACTACTGGACATATGCTCAGAATTTTGTGTTGGGCGACAATATGTTCTCGTCGCTGATGGGACCGAGCTTTCCCAACCATCTCTATACCATAGCAGGACAGTCGGGCGGAGTGATCAACAATCCGACAACAGACAAAAATGTGGGAACCCTCAATCGCTCAAGCAAAGGATGGGGCTGTGATGTGGCTAACCAGCAGGTACAGGTGAAAGGTAGCAATGGTCAGGTTACCCTGCAGGAGGCGTGTTTTGATTTCAAGACATTGGCGGATGAACTGGATGCGAAGGGGTTGAGTTGGCGATATTATGCGCCGCCATCGGGTAAGGCGGGCTATATCTGGTCAACGTTCGATGCGATCAGACATATTCGTTACGGCAAGGATTGGCAGAATGTGGTGCCAACAGAACAGTTCATGACGGACGCGGCCAACGGGAATTTACCAACAGTTTCATGGATTGTGACCCCAGCGAAGGTGAGTGAGCATGCACCTGCCAGCGTGTGTGTCGGTGAAAACTGGACGGTAGAGATGCTGGACGCGCTCATGAAGGGGTCAAATTGGTCATCGACGGCGGTATTTCTGACATGGGATGACTTTGGTGGTTATTACGATCATGTCAAACCACAACAGATCGATGGGTATGGACTGGGCTTCCGTGTACCATTGATTGTCATTTCGCCTTATGCGAAAAAGGGGTATATCGACCATACGCAGTATGAGTTTTCCTCCATGCTGCGTTTCGCCGAGGATACCCTAGGACTACAAACGCTGACAGGACGTGATCATAGTGCCAACAATATGATGGGTACATTTGATTTCTCGCAGAGTCCACGTCCTCCGCTTACACTGCAACAGCGCACCTGCCATGTAGCACAGCAATATACAAATCCAAATTATGATGATTAGGGAAGATAAAGTATGCCGATTGTTGAATGCGCATAAGGCTATGCGCATTCAACAATCGGCATACTTTACACCTCGCCCACCTCCCCTGATGCCGTGGCGACGATGGCTGGAAGGTGGGCGTCACGGATCAGCATGTTGAATTCAGCGACTGGCGCGGCGATAAGATCGCGCAGTTTCCCTATCTGGACATCAGCGCGGCTGACAAGTTCTTTGAAGACTTGCTCCGACTGACGCGTGGGAGGCGCGGCGGCACTGGCAACAACGAGTGCAAGCGACGCCAATTGAGCATCAAGCTTCATCGGATAATCGAGGGTATCCAATTGATCCTTGGCTTTGACCTGGAACAACTCCTCCTCGATCTGAGCAAGCTTGCGCTTGAGCTCTTTACCTTGCTTGGCTATGGCCTCGTGCATATCGTGCCCCTTGGAGCGATGCTCCCATTCGTCGATCTGCCGCCGGATCGTGCGGATGGTGTTGATCACGGTGTGCAGTTCCGAGATTTTGTCCCGAATTGCCAGTGAGAACGCGAACTGCGCCTGCAATTCTGCCTGCGTGACCGCTACGTTCGGGTTTTTCTGAATCTGGAATGACTCGTGATAGACCTGATCACTAATAGTGAGTCGAACATGATACGTTCCAGGAAGAGCAAGTGGACCCTCCATGATATCTTCCGAGCCATCTACCCCCTCAATTTTAAGCGGTTTGGCATAGTGGGTATCCCAGACAAAGCGGTTGGCACCGGCTGCTTTGGGTACATGCGGTTCCTTTTTCTCCTCCTTCTTTTTCTTGTCTCGATCAGTACTCTCTGGAGTTTCTTCACTGGATGGCTTCTGTGGTTTCTCCTCGCTTGAGAAGGTGCGAATTTCTTTTTCGTTGGCATCAAGGAAGGTCAGCGTGACTTTGCCCTCCGGTTTCTCTTTCAGGTAGTAATGGACAACGACGCCATCGGGTGGATTCTGGCCAGCATCGAGATAGCGATTGACTTTTTCGCCCGTGGCTATCTCTTGCTGGCGGTAGGTCACAACGAAGGCGCCGGTATGGCGATAATTCTTGCCGGGCACAGCTGAATGACCGTAGCCCGTAAAAGAGACAAAGCGCGTGACCGGGCGTGGCGGAAAGAGGTATAGACTAGCATTGCGTACCTCGTCACTCAACTGGCGTAGCGGTGTAATGTCGTCGAGGACCCAGAACGAACGTCCGTGCGTCGCCACCACAAGATCACTCTCCTTAATTACGAGATCATGGATGGGCACAGCTGGCAGATTCAGCTTGAGGGGCTGCCAGTACACGCCATCGTCGAAAGAAACCTGGACGCCGGTTTCTGTGCCCGCGAAAAGCAGGCCACGCCGGGTCGGGTCTTCGCGGATCACGCGGGTAAAGACATTCTCAGCCAGATCGCCCGTGATCTTTGTCCAGGTTTGCCCATAGTCGTGCGTCTTATAAAGGTAGGGCTGGAAGTCATCCAGTTTATAGCGCGTGGCTGCCACATAGGCCGAGGCGGGATCGTGCGGCGATGGTTCGATGATGCTGATCAAGGCCCATTCTGGAAGATCAGGAGGTGTGACATTTTGCCAGTTCTGGCCACCGTCGCGTGAAATATGCACCAGACCATCATCCGAGCCAGCCCAGAACAGTCCACGCTCTAAGGGCGATTCGACGAAGGCAAAGATGGTGCCGTAGTATTCAGTGCCAACATTGTCTTTAGTGAGTGGACCACCAGAAGATTCCATCCGGCTCTTATCATTGCGTGTAAGATCGGGACTGATCTCCTCCCAGCTATTGCCTTCATCAAGCGAACGGAAGACATGGTTGCCGGTTGCATATAAAACATTGGGATCGTGCGGCGAAAAAAGGATGGGAAACGTCCACTGGAAACGATATTTTGCCTCACTGGCAGGCCACCCCAGCGTGTTTTCAGGCCAGACGGAAATATCGCGCATTTCACCGGTGCTGTGATCGTAGCGCGTGAGATAGCCCAGATAGCTGCCTGCATAGATGATGTTGGGATTATCAGGATGGATGGCGAGATAGCCGCTCTCACCACCGGCTATCTCGTAGTAATCAGCCAGAGTAATGGCAGTGAAGCGCGAGCGGCTGGGCAGGGTAATAGTGGTGTTATCCTGCTGCGCTCCATAGATGCGGTAGGGAAACTGATTATCGGTAGTGACGTGATAGAACTCGGCGGTAGGTTGGTTGTAGATCGATGACCATGACTCACCACCATTGAACGTCACGCAAGCACCGCCGTCATTGCCCTCAATCATACGTTGGGGATGACGGGGGTCGATCCAGAGATCGTGATTGTCACCATGAGGAGTAGGAATTTTGACAAAGGTGCTCCCACCATCGACGGATTTGAAGCATTTCTCGTTGAGAACCCAGACAGTTTCCGGGTCCTGCGGGTCGGCATAGATATGCATATAGTACCAGGGACGTGTGCGTAAGTCACGCTCTTCACTGAGCCTCTGCCACATCTCTCCCCCATCATCGGAACGAAAAAGAGCCCCATCCTCAGCTTCAACGAGTGCCCAGACACGGTCAGGCCTGGCTCCTGAAACCGCCACGCCAATTTTGCCGACCATGCCAGTAGGCAGTCCAGGTTTGCGAGTAATCTCGGTCCAGGTATCGCCACCATCGGTGGATCTGAAGAGGCCGCAACCTTCGCCGCCGCTCTGCAGGATATGGGGCAGACGTCGCGCCCGCCAAGCAGCCGCAAAGAGAATACGCGGGTTATTAGGATCCATAGCGAGATCATGCACGCCAACATCCTCGTTGCGGTACAGAATATGCTCCCAAGTTTTGCCACCATTGGTAGAGCGGTAGACGCCGCGTTCTTTATTGGGGCCGTGCGCATGTCCGAGGGCCGCGACGTAGACGAGCTCGGCATTCTGAGGATGGACGCGTATCCTGCCTATGTGGCGCGTATCTTCCAGGCCCATGTGCGTCCAGGTCTTGCCACTATCGGTGGATTTATAGACCCCGTCGCCATGAGCCACGTTGCCGCGAATTGTCGTCTCACCCATACCAACGTAGAGAACATTGGGATCAGAAGGTGCAACGGCCATAGCCCCAACCGAGGCGCGTTTGAAGAACCCATCAGAAATATTCTCCCAGTACACACCGCCATCAGTCGTCTTCCAGACGCCACCACCCGTTGAGCCGAAGTAGAAGATCTGCTCATGTACGGGATCACCTGCTACCGCCACCACACGTCCACCGCGATAAGGACCAATCGATCGCCATTCGAGCGAGGTGAAGAATGGGGAAGTTTGCTCTCCACCTTGGGCTTGCTCACTGCGCTGGCTGTCATTTGATCGATGGTTAGAACTCATATAAGATGCTCCTTCTATTTATGCTAAGATTATAGTCAGTGTAGCACAAAATTATGGTGATGGCCTGCTTGCTGTTCTCTCCAAGGGTCGGCGTAGGATTTTGGCGAAGCATGATGACCGCAAGGGTCATCACTACTATACACGATGGCTTCACAGGCCGAGGTATTCGTATATAGTAGTGATGACCCTTGCGGTCATCATGCGGCGGGGCGGTCATCATGCGGCGGGGCGGTCATCATGCGGCGAAGCGCTCATCATGCCCACCATACCACACAACCCTTGACATCACCGCGCCAAAATTTTATACTCAGTATAAATTTGTGCTAAGCACACGTTCGATGTATGTATCAAACATGCCAAATTAGCAAAGGACATACACTCGTCAGTAAAGGGAACTTTTTTATGAGTAACCAATCCGACCATACCTCTGCAGAAGCATTCTCGTCGCGCTTTTTCAGTGGTGAATTTTCAGCAAACCCCTTTCCGCTATTCACTCAGATGCGCTCCATGGGAACCATCGTTCCGGTGCCTCTTCCCTATGGACAAGGCACACATCAAGCGTGGATGGTCACCCAATGGAAGGAGGCCGTTCACGTTCTGAAAGACCACAAGCGGTTCACAGTTGACGCATCCTCAGTCAACGCAGACAGATTTTTTAGACGAAGGGCAGAAGGCCCGTCTGAAGGACCTGGCATTTTCGGTAGATCCATGATTTCTGTTGATGAGCCAGACCATATGCGTTTGCGCGGGCTGGTCTCCAAGGCGTTCACCCCAAAGTACATTCAAAGTTTACGTCCCAACATTCAGCAGATCGCAGACGAGTTGCTTGACAAGGTTCAGGATCAGGGCAGCATGGATATGGTGGATGACTTTGCCTACCCACTGCCCATCAACGTCATTTCAGATATGCTCGGGGTTCCATCGAAAAAGCGGGAGCAAATTCGCGAGTGGTCGAAGACCATTACCGATGGCAGTGGTCTCCGAGAGCAGGAGCGCATGACCAAAGTACGAGAGTTCTCATCCTATGTGGTACAGTTGGTCGCCGACAAACGGCAATCTCCCCAAGATGACTTGATCAGCCAACTCATTCAGATTGAAGAGGCGGGTGACCGTCTTGATGAAGCTGAGTTACTCTCGATGGTTGGTTTGCTGATCTTTGCAGGACACGAAACGACTTCCAACCTCATTGGCATCGGCACCTTGATGCTGCTGGATCACCCCGAACAGCTTGAAAAGCTGAAAGCTGATCTGAGCCTCGTCCCAGCAGCAGTTGAAGAACTCCTGCGTTTTAATGGACCAGTACTCATGCCCGCACCACGTTTTGCTACTGAAGATAGCGAGCTCGGTGGCCAGCACATCCACAAAGGAGATTTAATCATCGTCGCCCTCGCCTCAGCCGATCGTGATGAGACACAGTTTACGCAACCGGACGAATTGGATATCGCCCGTCGTCTGAATCACCATATTGCCTTTGGGCAGGGCATCCATATATGTTTGGGTGCGCCGCTTGCTCGCCTGGAAGGAGAAATCGCCTTCACGACCCTGCTCCAGCGGATGCCGAACCTTCGGCTTAACGCGCCCCGCGACACCATCACCTGGCGCGGCGGTGGCACCTTACGCGGACTAACCGCGCTGCCGGTGGCCTTTTGAAATCGCCAAAGGTGAAAGGCAAAGCCCTTGCCTTTCACCCTACCTACTAGCCCAAGCCATTGAGCTGAGGTCAGGGCACGTCTTTCCACAAGAGGAGTGTACAGGGATGCTCAGCGACCAGGCATTTGAGCAGTGGTATCTGCGGTTGGTCCTTTCGGACCAAGGGAAAGCGCTCATCACGCAGATCTGCCTGTCACCACCTGCTCGTTCCCATGGGAGGATTCTTCTGATTTGCAACGGCAACCTATGAACTGGTCGTTGCGCTCTTGCTACTCAGCTTGACATTCATAAGTACGGCATTGCGTTGATGCGCATAGAGAGCCTTTAAGGCGGCAACGAGCGTGCTGAGATACTTCACTTGCCGCAAGTTCCTGGCTTTGAGAATGGTTCCCTCTTCTTTACAGCCCCTTCTTTCAGCTCGGCGTCTGGTGAGGCACCTTGCGCATTTCTAACTCACGAATCACATCCGCCCAGCGTGCTTGAGCACGTTCAAGGGCAGGGAGCGAGAGTACACGTCGTTTTTCACTCGTTGGAACTAGGTCCTCTGCTTGTTCGAGTATGTGCCAGAGGGCAGCTTCACGCTCCTCCTGAGAGACCGCCTGCTCCGGCTCACAGAGCAGGCTCGTTGCTAAACGGAGACGGAGTGCGAGCGGATCTTCATTAAACACCGAGCCAGGCAGAGTGGCGATTCCCCACTCTTCCAGCAGATAGTGGGCAAGTTCCTGGCTGGTTCTGATGCCCCGTTCCAGCAGGACAGGACGCCACGGGGAGAAATCAGGATAGAGGTAGAATCCTCCCGCTGGTCGTGGACAGGGAATGCCTAGCTGCGTGAGCGTGTCGTAGAGCTGACCAGCCACATACCCATGAACGAGTGCTGAATGATGCACGTATTGCTCGACCGAAGCATTGGGGGTGAAGGCGGCAAGAGCCGCTTCCTGTAACGGCGTGGCAGCCGCAGACCAGATTTCACTTGCCAGCGCACGCAAGGCTGTCATCGCCTCTTTGCCTGCCACTGTTGGCGGAAGTGCTGCATATCCGATCCGCCATCCTCCAGCCGAGAAGGCTTTGGAGAGCCCTCCCGTCACAATACAGCCTTCCGGATAGAAGCAAGCCGGTGAGACATGCTCGCGCCAGCCATGGGCCAACTCAGCATAAATTTCGTCACTGATGAGCGTTACCCCTGCCTCGCGTGCCCAGAGTGCAAGCGCTTCCACATCAGTCCGATCAAACATACCCCCCGTGGGATTGCTTGGGGTGTTCACAAGCAAGATGCGCGGATCGGCTCCATCTCTACGAGCCTGGACCATGGCCTGCGCAAGGGCTTGTGGAGTCAGACGATGATGATCGTCTGGCTCCGTCTGTACACCGATCACGCGCCTACCGGCCAGTTGTGCCATCGGAGCATAGCTGACCCACGAAGGAACAGGCAAGAGCACGTCCCCTTCGAGGATGTGCAGGAGTGCATAGAGCAACGGTTTGCTTCCTGGGCCAACCACGATCTGCTCAGCGGAACACGTCATCCCGCGTGTGCGTGCGAGATAAGCCGCGATGGCCCGACGAAGTGCAGGTATCCCCAAAACCGGGGCATAGCCAGTGTGTGTTGCAGCTTCAGCCAATGCCGTTTTCAGCAAGGGATGCAGCGGAAATGCCGCTTCACCAAAGCCCAGGTGAATCGTCTCAAGGCCCGCAGCACGCCGCTTCGCCACCGCTTCGTTCATGGCAAGTGTTGCAGAGGTGGGAAGTGTTTGTGCTGTAGATGCCAGGCGCAGCGGTGCAGGTGCAGGTGCAGCATCGACATGTGGGTTTCCAGAGTGCATGGTATGCATCGTTGTTTCCTTTGTTCTCTCTTTCTTCTCAGACAGTTCTTCCGCATGATGGCTGCAAGAGCTATTACTACTATACACGGTCGAGACATCGTTTCGCTCGTCCCAACAACGGATGTGATATACTACCATGAGTAGGAAGAAAGATCACTTACGATTATGGTCTGGGTAAGGAGCCGAATGATGACACAAGCCGAATTTCCCACGCAGGGGGTTGAGCTTACCCATCTGTTGGTAGTCAGCGACCTTGACCGCTCGCGGCAGTTCTATCGAGATGTGCTGGGAGCCACGCTCTACCGCGAGTATGGCGGCACATCCTGCGTCCTCAATTTTCAAGGGAACTGGCTGCTCTTGGTGACCGGCGGCGGACCTACCAAGGATAAGCCCACAGTCACATTTGCGCCGCCGACAGAACCCGATACAGTCAGTCATGAGCTGACGCTACGTGTACCCGATTGCCACGCCGCCTATGAGATACTCAAGGCTCGCGGTGCTATCTTCTTAACGCCTCCGGTTGACTGGGGTGGAGAAATCCGCTGCTTCTTCCGCGACCCAGACGGCAACCTCTTGGAGATCAGCCAAGTCACCTAGGCTTCTCCTACCTGTGCATCACCTCACCCATACCCCTGCCTTTCCAGCAGTGAGGATATCAACAATTAAAAATGGGCAACACGATGGCGGAAGGGTGTTCGGGATCGTGATAGACCGTCTGGTCGGCGACCCGTAAGGTGGTTCCCGTAGCCAGCGGCTCTCCACTTCCCAAGTTACGGGCAAAGCGCGGGTGTGCGCCGCTGGATACGGATACGCTGGCCGCAACGGAAACGATAGGCGGTCGGCCAGAGGGATATCTGGATACGCAGGCTCCCGTCCGCTTCAGGAGCCGGACAGCCAGGGGTCAGACTCAGAATGCCGTCGCACACGTTGATCGACTTGCCCGACGGCTCGACGACGCAGAGCCTAGCAAAGAAATCGGTGTGGTTCAGACTGGAACGGACATAGAGATCGGCCATGACCGGGCCGATGATCTCCACATCCTGTTCGAGTACGGTGCTTGTATAGACCAAGACATCCGCACGAGCCTCAAGCCGACGGTTGTCTTTAGGCGGTATTGTCAACTTAATGAAAATTGATGAGTTTATCTCTGAGAAAAGGAGGCAAAAGTGGGGAGTCAGCTCACAATCTGTCGTGCGAAAGGCGGCTTTTTCTCCCACAAGTGGCATGAAAGCGGTGAAGACTCATCAACAGAATTGATTAAGTTGACAATACCTCTGTGGTTCCTCCTCCTTCAGCAATCTGCTGGTTGCTCCACTCTGGATGCTCATGGGCACTTAACAGAATCCGTGCACGAACGGCAGCGCTCTGACCCGTTTTATGCGCTCGCGCCTGCTGTTGCAAACTTTTGACCTCTGCTTCCGTTAAGCTGATCGGATAGCTGGGCTTGGGACCTCTCATTCTGGCTTCCTCCTTCTGATGGCACGACCTTTTTCCCTACAGCTTACCTCCTTTCCTTTTCCGCTGTCAAACTCGGAACGGATTTGCGCCCAGCTGTACTAAGGCCGCGGCAGTTCCAGTCCCGCAGCCGCACACCTGCGCCGGGATGCAGCAGCAGCTCGGCTACGCTAACGACTCGTGGGGATGGCAATTGGCCTCGCCAGTATCAGCGGGCTGGCGCCAGATGAAGCCCGGTGTATCTGTCTGTAGCAATGAGGGATCATCGGACTGGTACCTGTTTCAATGCACCGAGCTGGTCAACCGCTTGCTCTACGAGCGCTGGGCATTGCCCCATCTCCCGGGCAATGCTGCCCGCTACGATGACTATTACCAGGATGGCGTCTTGCATCCAGGGACCATTCGCACGTTTCCAGCGGGTAGTTACCAGCTCTCCGACGATGCCAGCCAGGGGAAAAGTGCGTTCCGCCCGGTGGCAGGCGACCTCCTGATCTTTCAGGATGTGAATACTCCACAGGTTGGTTGGACGTCGGGGCTGACAAGCTCGCCTGGCCACGTTGCCGTCATTGTGGGAGTGGACGATGCCCATGTCTACGTTGCCCAGGAGAACTACAGCGACACACAATACTTCCTGGCTTTGCCCATCCACAAGGTAGCCAATGGCTACGAGATCACCGATCTGAGCGGCTGGAGCCAGCGCATTGTGCGCGGGTGGATTCACTTCACCGTCAATGGTGGCCTACCGCCCAGAAGCTAGCATGCACAAGGGGTGATGACACCAGGACCCAGGCTAAAGCCGCCCCTGCTTTCGCGGAAAGGGACTTCTTCTGCCTCGACAAGGCGAACGAACTGATTTCTCCTCTCCGGATGATGGCAAGAACTGCTTCCTTAACCAGTTGCCTTGCTCGATAGAGTTGCACGATACAACTTCCAGAGAGACAGAGAGACGTTCCGTTTGACGTTCTTCTCTGAGTATGCTACTATCCAGTCGGATACTACCGTGAAGCATAAGCTCACGATGATGACCGCGTAAGCGTCTGCTGCTCTACCAAACGTCTCAGGAGAGTGTCTATGTTCGGTTTCCGCTTCTGGGGACTTTCAGCGCTCTTTACGCTCGGCGCAGCGCTAGCCATTGGCATCCCGACCGTCCTGATTCCCAACCATTTTTTTACGCGCATGACACCCACGAGCCTTCAGGACTACGTGATCTGGGGTATATCTATCGCGCTGATCGGGCCGGTAATGGCGCTCGCTTTCCTGTATCCAACAGCGACAACAACACGTCATACAGCTTCCTCGAAAACGGGGAGCGGTCGCGCCCTGGCCGGTTTCTTCCTCTCGTTCTTCTCGGTTGGCTGTCCTATTTGCAACAAACTGGTGGTCTTCCTGCTCGGTATAGGTGGAGCCATGACCTTCTTTAACCCGCTGCGTCCATTCCTGGGCATCGCCTCCATAGCGCTTTTAGCAGTGACGCTCTTTCTCCGGGTACGGATTTTGCGTTGTGGCTGCGCGGTACCCCTGAATAAGACCGATGCCTCGACCAGTTAGAAAGAAAAGATACACCATGCCTCTGCCCTGCATTGGGACGCTGCGCACTTCTCTCTGTGTCCTCATGTTCTCCCTGCTGGCGCTCGCCTCCTGCGCTCAGTCTCCTTCTCCCGCGACGAATGCGCCAACCAGCACGGTCGTTTCCTCCCCCACTCGATCCATCGCATCCCCTACTCCTACGGTAACGCCTACAGCTCCTTCCATTCCTTCCCCGACAAATACGAAGACAGCCCCGGCGCGCTATACGGCGCATGTTCTCTTACGAGGAGTGGGACGCCCCGATGACCTGGCGTTCGACCCACAGGGGCGACTGCTCTTCAGCGACGAAATTGATGGCACCGTCAGCAGGCTCAACGCGGATGGTTCCGTGACCCGCCTGCTCACCGACCGGGCAGGGCCAGACTTTCAGGGGTAGGTTTTTGGTCATGCGACCGCCTCCGAAGCCGAAAGACCCCCATCGGATGACGGCGTGGCTGATGGCGGCTTTTTCTCCTTCTTGGATTTCTTCCGAGGCGGCATCATCGTGGGCCAGGGCTCCGGAATGAAGCGTCCCATCGGCAGTCGCCGTCCGTGCAGCACGGTCACGAAAATGCGTCGCAGCCCTTGAGCAAAGCAGCTCTGCAGCCGAGGTCGCGACCGCTTGGTCGCCGTGCGTCGGGCAATATGCCGTTCGGGTAAGGCCTCCAACCCGCTGCACGGCTGCGTCGCATCGGCCTCGCCTCCCACGCTGACCACCCACAACGTCGCCACCGCAATCGCCAACCACAGCCGACTCGCTCGCGCTGGATCGGTCATCTTGGTTTGATGCCACTGCCAGCCGCCGCGCTTGGTATCCTTGAACCCACCTTCGATCCAGGTGCGCATGCTGTACCACACCACGTCAGCCGCCTCGGGAGCCAAGTCCGTTAGGACCAGCCACGGATCGGCGTAGCCCTCGTCCCACCGTGCCAACAGCGTACAGCGCACCGTGCTTTGCACAAAGCAATCGACCACACCGCACCATGCGGTTCCCACTTGAGGCACCAGCTTGGAGAGCCACTCAAATTTCTCCGCCCCTACCGGACGCACCTTGCCTCCCAGATTGATGCGCAAGAACGGATGCCAGCCCAGCATCACAATGTGGCGGAAGAGCCAGGGCGCATACAACCCACGGTCTGCCAGCACAATCACGGTCCACTCTTTGGGCACGCTGCCTTTCAGAGAGCTGAACAAGGTCTTCCAATAGGGCTCCCATGAGCCTTTCTCTCCACCGCGCATCAGCTTCCAAGCTACCGGAATGGCACAGCCGCGATAGAGCACACTGATGCAGAGCACCGTGAAGCGATCGGAGAGCGTCGTGGCATCCATGCCCAAAGCGAGACGGGGTTCGTCCTGCGGCCAGAGGCTCACGATCCAACACACCAACGGCGCAAAGCACAGCGTCACATCCACGTCTTGGCGATGCTCCCCCTTTTTGTCTTGCGCATCGTAGCACCACTCCCGCAGTCGCTGGCGCATCGTTGAGAGTGATGTCTTCGTCAGATCGGCCAAGAGGGCCGCTACCGTCGTGATGCCACACGACTGGGCTAACACCATCCCATAGCTCCAAAACGCCAGCACCTGTGCTTGTGATCGACTCAAGTGCGGCAGACGCGTTGACACCGTTTGTTCCCATTGCGATAATGCTTTGTGGTGAGACATGACCTTTCTCCTGTTCTCATGGATCGTTTCGACTCTTCCATGATAGCAGGTTGGCCTGCCTCACCGCTTGCTCACTTCTAAAAACCTACCCGTGAAAGG
>WNGD01000729.1_pt1 | contig 35589 bp, 32 predicted proteins | sample 5400671 | NCBI WGS metagenome assembly WNGD01 (sample SAMN13153369, study PRJNA577476) | soil metagenome | isolation source: 40 cm soil or saprolite under grassland replicate 2 | place: USA:California | collected 2016-06-15 | reverse complement strand
GATGAGGTTCCGTTGCGCGTGTGACTGAGCGATCGCCCGACGTTAGGGTCGCGAGACGAGAAGGGCAAGCCGGGGGCTACGATCGGCGAGCGATGACGAACGAGCTGACCCTCGTCGGCCTCGGAGGTTCGATGGCGGAAGGGTCGCCCCTGCCGTACGGACCGGGTCATCGGAGTGGCCTCGCAGAACCTTCAGGTTGCATCGATCCGCCGCACTGACGGACGATGCTCGGAATCACCGAGGGAGGGCCTCATGCGCCGGAGGAGCACGATCACCATCGTTCTCGCACTCGTGTCCGCTGTTTCCGTCGGGTACCTGGCAGGCTCGGCCGGCGGATCGAGCGCCGCCGCCGGCTCCGGCCGCCAGCAGATCTCGACGCCAGGGTTCTCGCGCGTGGTGTTCCTGAGTCACCCGAATGACCCCGCGCGAGTCCCAGTGTTCCCCGGCGACCCCGCTTTCCGCCTCTCGACGGTCTTCACGGTGCCGACCGACGGCTTCTACCTCCAATACGTGCAAGAGGGCGAGCACACCGGCACGCACTACAGCGCGCCGTGCCACTTCCATGTTCAGGGGCTGTGCGCGGAACAGCTCGACCCCGGAGATTTCGTCCTTCCGGCGGTCGTCGTCGACATCCGAGACAAGGTTCAGCAGAACGCTGACTACCACGTCACGGTGGCCGATCTGAAAGCGTGGCAGAACACTCACGGTCGGTTGCCGAAGGAGGCCGCGGTCTTGCTCTGGACAGGGTGCGACCGCTTCTGGGGACCGAAGATCGGCCGCGATATCCCCACCTACTACAACTGCGGCAGCGCAGGCGGACGGTTCCGTCAGCCGGGCTTCTCCCAGCGAGCGGTGAAGTGGCTGATCGAGGAAGGGGTGCTGGGCGCTCGCGGTGCGTTGGGCACCGACACCTTCGGACCCGACCCCGGAGACGATCCGAACTTCATCGAGACGTGGCTCACGCTCCACCGGCACCGCCTCACACTCGAGAACCTGACGAACCTCGATGCGATGCCGAGCACCGGCGGGTGGATCGTGATCGGCGGGCCGCGCAACCGGCACGGCTCGGGAGCCCCGAGCACGATCTTCGGTCTGCTGCCATGACTGCGATGCGTCACGCGCCGCACGGGGAGAAATCAGGTCAAGGATCGTTGGATCAACGTGTCGGCCTTTAGGGCGACCCCGGTTTGGCCGACAACGAGAGCGTGGGAACAAAAGAACCCGACGTTCTGATGCTGGTCTGTCCTTATTGCGGCGAGGCGTTCCCCTCTGCGCTGCAGATCGACCCACCTGCCTTCGCCGCCATCCAGCTCGAGAACATGCGTGAACGTTGCTCTGCCTGCGGCCACGCGTCGCGGTTCGCGAAGTCCGACTACGACTTTCGGCGCGACTAAGGTCGGCCGCGCGCCCGGTCAAGCAGCGACGGATCGCTGCCGATTCGTGATGCATGACTGCGCAGCTCAGCGCGGAACGTGAGCGAACCCGAGAGCGCCTCTTCACGCGGATGGCGAGCACCTTCGCGCGGCACGACTTCGAGTCCCTCGAAGGAGACGTCGTTCCCGACGTGGAGCTGACGCTCCGAGGCTCCTCCTGGCTCGCGGGAAAGTATCGGGGGTACGAGGAGTTCGGCCATTACGTTGCCGGGGCGGCGCTGGTCCTGATGCCTGCCGGTCGGCAACTGTCCTACATCCACGAGGGCAACCAGATGACCGTCGTTCATGACTTCCTGGTCGGCGAGGGTGATCACTGCAAGGCCATGCCGCTTCACGTCGTGGTGAGCTTCGACGCCGACGACATGATCGAGTCGATGCTCATACGACCATGGGATAGTCGCTGTTCGACGAAGCCCTGAACGCGTTCCTCGCCTGAGCCGAAGGCATATCGACCTACCCACAGGAGCTGTTCGTCCGGCGCCGTCGACGGTAGCGGGCGCTCCGTCGATGGACGAAGCGACGGCGGAGCAGTCCGCGAGCTGGTCACCGAGGGCGCGGCCTGCGGGCGGCCTTCGGCACACCGGACTGCCGCAAGACGTACGAGGAGCCGGGGGTGCGATGTCGTTGTTGCCCCAACGCGCGTGAGCGCCGAGGACGAGTTGGACAGCCAGAAGCCCGCCTCGGAGGAGCCGGGGTTCGTTTCCTCGCACGCTCTCGGTCAGCCGGTCATGGAGAAACCTTGGTCGTGACGCTGCTGCTGTTGTTGTTCGGGTTCGGATCGTCGGGTGAGATCGCGGAGACGGTAGCCGTGTCGGTGAAGTTCCCCTTCTGGGTCGGCTTCACGACGATGGTTACGGTCGCATCGGCGCCGTTCGCGAGCGTTCCAAGGTTGCAGACCACGAGCAACTGCTTCGGCTTCGGAGCACACGTGCCTTGGCTCGAGCTCGCCGACCCGAAGCCCGCGTTCTTGGGCAGGCTGTCCGTGACCGTCACGCCGGTGGCGGCATCGCCACCTCCGTTGTGCACCGTGATCGTGTAGGTGATGGCCTGACCGATGTGACCGGTCGAGGGACCGGTCTTGGCGATCGACAGATCGGCCGCACAGGTCTGCCCGACGTGGTAGTCCGCGCCGTAGTCGGAGTCCGGCGCCCGGTCGGCACGAGCGATGAAGCGGAGTCCCGTTCCGGCGACCAGGAACGCCCCCGCCGTGTCGGCGAACGGATCGGTCAGCGTCGCCCCGTCCGCAGGATTGCCCACGTCGCCCCGCGGCACGTGCATGACGAACGTGCCGCTCGGTCCGGGAGTGAACACACCGGTGATCGTGTGGCGACCGCTGTAGGCGTCCGCGCTAACGTCGAACGTTCCGTCGCTGAACTGCGCGACCGCCCTCCGGCCGGTACCCGTGGTGGTCGCCTGCGCGAACCACCACGTGCTCCCGCCGGGCGCGTTGGCCGTGCCGACCTGCTGCCAGTACACGGTCCACAGCCCCGACAGGACGTTCGGGTTGTCGGCGGTGGGCGGCGCCTGCAGGTCCTTCACGGTCAACGTCGCGTCGATATCCGTGCTACCAGGCGTGGACGCGAAGGATGCGTTCAGGATGTCGAGGTTGTCCATGTTCTGCCCCGAGCCGCCCGGGTAGTTATTGGGTGCGTCGTTCACGAAGTCGAGGATCTGCGGGCCGGGACACGTGCTCCCTTGCGGAGTACTGACCGGCGATGGTGGCGGAACGCAGTCGTTGACGAGCGCAGCCCCGGTGGTTGCGCTGGCGCCGGTGCACTGCCGCGTGAAGTAGAGGACCGCGTTCCCCGGAGCGGCGTGGTCGTCCGCGTAGGAGATGTCCGCCGCGCCGTTGGTCGGATCGATCGAGACCTGGAAGAAGTCGAGCAGCGTCCGGTCGCGGGTCGGGGTGCTGAGGTCGCAGCCGAGGCCGTCGATGCAGATCGGGCCCCTATGGATGATGTGGTCGCTGGCCTTGAACACGCCCCACGTCGAGCCGCCGTCAACGGTCTGAGCCAGGTAGACGTTCCACGCGTTGTTGGGGTCGTCCTGGGGGCTCGGCTGTGCGCCGCTCCCGCCGGAGGCCCCGTAGAACACCACCTCTGCGGTACCTGTCGTGCCGGACGCTGCCCACGGCATGATGGTCGTGTTCACGCCGGCCGGGTTGGGGATCTGTGAGGGTGCGACGGCCGGATCCCAACCTGTGCCGGTGGCATCGGTCTTGGAGAAGATGTGGTTGCCGTCGGTCCAGAACGCGTAGACCTTGCCGGCGTCGTCCACCGTCGTGATCGGGAAGATCCGATCGTACCGCGCGCCGAGCGGCCCGTGATAGATCTCATAGTCGCGCCACGTGATGACAGGCGCGGCCGGAGCGGGGACGTCGGTGACCGTCCCCACGGCCTCGTACACGCGGTTGAAGTTGCCGGTCGCGGCAAGTCCCTGGTTGATGTTGTCCTGGGGACTGTCGGGGGTGACGAAGATGGAATACAGGGTGAGCGATCCCCCGGCGGGCCGCCGGGCGACGATGTTGCCGATCCCGTTCCCGGCCGGGCCGGGCGGTGAGTTGGCGCCGGCCTGCCACTGCGGCTCGGGCACGTCCGTAGGGTTGATGATCGGGCCGTTCTGGACGTAGGTCTGCCCGCCGTCTCTCGACACGCCCAGCTGGATGTCGCCCACGCTGACGTCGTGGTAGGTCATGTAGACGTCGTCGAAGCCGAGACCGTTCAGCCTCGGGTCGGAGGCCATCCACATGCGATCGTCTCCAGCGACCTGCTGCGAGTACGGGTTCGGAGGACCGAACGTCGTGCCCCCGTCGTCCGATTTGCCCGTCGTGATGTTGGCAAGGGTCAGGCTCGAGTAAGCGAGGTCGTCGTCCGTCGGCGGCGGAGAGATGGTCGCAGAGGTCTCCTGGGGGCCGATGGCCCAGTCGCAGTCACCGCCCCCGGCCGTGTGGTCGGGGAACCCCAGGAAGCTCGAGGCCGATCCGTCGTGCGCGACTCGGAAGGCCTTGCACCCTGCGGGAACGCCGGTGGGAGCGATCACAAACGACCGGCCGAACCGGTCCGTCCTTATGCTTGGCTCGGCGGCACTGCTGCTCCCCTTGAGCAGCAGATTCGGGTTGAACGTGGCGGTCGGCGGGGCCGCTGCGAACGCCGAGGTCGGGGACACGATCGACATGACGCCGACCAGCGCAACGATGACCGCGAGCGCGATCGGCCGATGTGCGCGCCATCCCCCGTGATGAAGACACGATCCGTCGCCAACTCCGAGGACTGCCATCCCGCTCCGCCCCTCTCCAAGGTCCCGCCGGCGTGGTCGCCGAATCCTGCGGGCCGGCGCGGGCACAACAGCTCAACCCAACCAGGACCGGCCATACCCGCGCGGGATCTGCCTCAAACGCAGCTGGACGAAGTCTGACCCACGATGATCCCGATCGCGAGAGGAACGGACTTCTATCCGGGGTTTGGTGCGCCCTGCAACGGGTATCGCAAGCCCGACAGATCGGCACCCGAGCGAGGAGGAGAGTCCGTGCGCGCCAAAACCGTTCCTACCCTTGTCCTTGCAGCGCTGATCTGCCTGGCGTTCGCGATCCCCGACCAAGCCGTCGCCGCAGGTGGCGGCGGCAGGATCCGATCCACGCTCAACGTGATCGGCCCGCAGAACGGCGGTGGCGAGCCATCCGTCGCGATCAGCCCCGACCACACGATCTACGTCTCCGCGCCGGGTGACGCGATGGAGTTCTGGCGCTCCGCCGACGGCGGCAAGACCTGGACGCAGGGCGCGTCGCCCGAATCGCCCTCGGGAGACACCTCCGTCAACGTGGATCAATCCGGAGCCGTCTACGAAAGCAACCTCAACGTCTTCACCGGGAACCAGAACACACTGCAGGTCGACCTGTTCAAGTCGTTCGACCGAGGAACGACCTGGCCGCAGAAGGGTTCGTCTGCCATCGAGGACTCCAACGCCTCCGGTCAGCCGGCCCTCGTCGATCGGCAGTGGGTCGACGCCTGGATCCCGCCCGGCCACACGACCGACACGGCGACGGTCTGCATGACGTATCACGACTTCGGTCCGAGCCAGATGTGGGTCAGCTGTTCGTTCGATGGAGGCAAGACGTTCGACCTGCCGGTGGACGCGATCACTTCGCCGCTCGCTCAAACGGACTCCTACTGCAACACGATCCCGGGCGGGCTGAAGATCGTACGGTCGGGGCCGCACGCGGGTCGGATCTACATCGCGTGGCTGGCAGCGGACCCGCTCAACCTGGTCAGCGGTTGCAACCTCACCCAGCTCGCCGCGTTCCATTCGATCTGGTCGGCCTACTCCGACGACGGCGGCCAGACCTGGACCGACCGGCTGGTGTATGACGCCGGGCTCCTGCACGACGGGTCGGAGATCTTCGCCGATCTCACGCTCGACAACCGCGGGAACCCCTACGTCGGGTTCGTCATGAACCTGCGGACCGAGTACGACATCTGGGTCGAGGCGTCCTTCGACGGCGGCGCGACCTGGAACGGGAGGACGGACGGCACCGGGGCGCCGTACCTCGTCAACACCGATCAGGGAACCCACTTCTTCGCGGCGATCGCGGCGGGGAACCCGGGCCAGGTGGACGTGGCGTACCTGGATACGCCCACGCTCATCGGGAGCACTCCGTACGGCAAGCCGAACGAGCCGGCCGGCGATGCGAACGCCGACTGGAAGGTGGTCATCGGGCAATCGACCAACCTCCTCACCGGCTCGCCGACGTTCACCAACGCGAAGCTCACACCCATGCCGATCCACCACGGTGACATCTGCACCTTGGGGCTGTTCTGCGCCGCCGTGCCCGGGACCGACCGGAACCTCCTGGACTTCATCGACGTGCAGGTCGACTCTTCGGGTCTGTTCCACGTTGCATACACCGACGATCGGAACTACCCGGACGGCGCGCTGGTGATGGCGGATCAGACTGCCGGGACGACGGTAGGGGCGGGAGGTCACTGACGCTCCCCGTCCCCGCGGGCGCGCTGCCCGATCGGCCGGTCGCCGGGGACGAAGAGCCGCGCGAAGGACCACACGATCGCCGCGATCCCCAACGCGGCTAACCACACGACGTCGTCGGGTGGGTCGAGGGCGAAGAACACCTGGGTCGCGGGGAGCAGGAGGACGAGGAGGAACAGCCCCGCCATCGACCAGATCAGCGCGAGCCGACGCGGCGTGAGCGGCGCCGCGATGATCGAAAGCACGAGCAGCCCGATCCAGGTGAGGACCATCACGGCGGTCGTCCGCGCCTCGCCGAGCGTCACGCCCGGCGAGCCGAGCGCGAGCTTGTAGGCGAGGAGGGTCGCGATCGCCGCGAGCGTGCCGGCGGGGATCGCGAACCGCGCGACCCGTCCGACGAACCCCGGCCGGAACCGATCCGTGTTCGGCGCGAGCGCCAGGAAGAACGACGGGATCCCGATCGTCACCGCGCCGACGAGCGTGAGATGACGAGGCAGGAACGGGAACGCGAACTCCGCCACGCCGACCGCGAGCGAGAGCAGCATCGCGTAGACGGTCTTCGTGAGGTAGAGACCCGATGTGCGCTCGATATTGCCGAGCACACGACGTCCCTCGGCAACCACCAGGGGCATCGCGTCGAAGTCCGAGTCCAGCAGGACGACCTGCGCGACGGCGCGCGACGCGTCGCTGCCGGAGCCCATCGCCACGCCGATGTCGGCGTCCTTCAGCGCGAGGGCGTCGTTCACGCCGTCGCCGGTCATCGCGACGGTGTGGCCCCGGCGTTTCAGCGCCAATACCATCGCGCGCTTCTGCCGGGGGGAGACCCGGCCGAAGACCGACGAGCCTTCGAGCGCCGCCCCGAGCGCGGCGTCGTCCTCGGGCAAGCTTCGCGCGTCCACCGGTCGATCGGCGCTCTGGAGGCCGAGTCGAGCGGCGATCACCCCCACGGTCCTCGGATCGTCACCCGAGATCACCTTCACCGCGACGTCTTGCTCCTCGAAGTACCGGAGGGTCTCGGCCGCGTCGGGGCGGGTCGCGTCGCCGAGCACCACGATCGCGGCGGGGCGGAGCACGGACGGCAGTCGATCCCCTTCGAGATCGCCGACTGCCTCGGCGAGCAGCACCACGCGGTTGCCGGTCTCCGCTTCGGCCGCCACCTTGGCTCGGACCGGATCGGCCGCCGGCCCCGCCCGCAGCAGCACGTCGGCGCCACCGAGCACCCACGACCCGTGGTCCCCGAACGCTGCGGCGCTCCACTTCCGGGCCGACGAGAACGGGATCGATCCCGTGACCGTCCAGCCGTCGGGAGGTTCGTGGAACCGCTCGGCGATCGCGCGCATCGTCGCGTTCGGATGCTCGTCGGATGCCGCGATCGCGGCGAGCGCCTCGGCGACCGGGGCCGCACCGTCGATCGAAGAGACCGCGGTCACCGTCAGCCTTCCTTCGGTGAGTGTGCCCGTCTTGTCGATGCAGAGCACGTCCACGCGTGCGAGCCCCTCGACCGCCGGCAGCTCCTGGACGAGCACCCGCCGCTTCGCGAGACGGACCACGGCCGCCGCGAAGGCGATGCTCATGAGGAGCACGAGCCCCTCGGGCACCATCGCCACCGTCCCGGCGACGGCCCCCGAGATCGACGCGTGCCAGTCGTGGCTGCTCCGGAGCTGGCTGAAGAAGAGCAGTGCGCCGGTCGGCACGATCGCCCACGTCACCCACACCAAGATGCGGTCGACCCCGGTGCGGAGCTCGGAGGGGGTGAGCGCGAAGCGCCGCGCGTCCTCCGCCAGCTTCACGGCATAGGCCTCCGAGCCGATCGCGGTGGCTCGATACCGACCGGCCCCGGCGACCGCGAACGAGCCGGACAGAACCTGAGATCCCGGCCTCTTGTCGACGGGGTCCGACTCACCCGTGAGCAGCGACTCGTCGATCTCGAGGCCTTCGGCCGACAGCACCTCGCCGTCGACGACGACCTGCCCGCCGAGCGAGATCTCGAGCACGTCGTCGGCGACGACCTCCTGCAACGGGATCTCACGGACCTCACCGTCACGGAGGACGTGGGCCTTCGGGGCCGTGAGCACGGTGAGGCGTTCCAGGGTCCGCTTCGCACGGATCTCTTGCACGATCCCGATCGTCGCGTTCGCGATCAGGACGAACCCGAACAGCGCGTCCTGGAACGGCCCGACGACCAGGATGATCGCGAGCATGGCACCGAGGAGCGCGTTGAACCGCGTGAGGACGTTTGCCCGGACGATCTGGCCGTAGGTCCGGGTGCGGGCCGGCGGCAGGCGGTTGACCTCTCCAAGGGCGACGCGCTCCGCGACCTCGGATGCGCTCAACCCCCCAACCGCGCCGATCACGCGTCCACGGTACCCCCGGTGCCGACGGCGCCTGTCGTAGACATCGGATGTCACATCGAGGCCCGGCTTGCGACGCCTCACGAGCCGAAAGCAGAGGAAGAGGAACTGCCCGGACTCCTCGCACCGATGCGAGGCGACATCGTAAAGATCGAGTCGGCGGAGAGCCGTAGATCTGGCTATGCCCATAATGCTCGGGTGGGCCCGCCCGACCTGGATCGCATCTCGCTGCTGCTGGGCACGTACCTCTTCGAGGTTCTCTCCCCCGTCGAGCTAGAACCGCTCGCCCGTTCCGCCACGATCCGACGTACAACACGGGGCGAGTACGTCCATCACGTCGGCGACGCGGCCGACGAGATCTACCTGGTCGTTTCCGGTCAGCTGAAGGACTCGATCGTCACGGAGGACGGCGACGAACTCGTGCACACGTTCTTCGGCCCAGGGATGTTGATCGGCGAGCCTGGGTTCTTCGCCGTGGAGAAGAACCGCGTGATGGCTGTCGTCGCCGTCGAGCCCACCACCCTTCTCGTCCTGGGACGCGACGCCCTCGAGCCATTCCTCCAGCGACATCCGCGAGTGGTCAACCGAGCACTCGAAGGGCTCGCGTCCGTCGCCCGAAACCAGACCCTCTTGATCGCGACGCTGTCCCGTCGAACGCTGCAAGAACGTCTGCTCTTCCGCCTGGTGGAACTGGCAGAGACCAACGCGCCCCGCGACGACGGCGCGGGCGTGACCCCGAAGATCTCTCAGACGACCCTGGCAGCCATGGTCGGGGTCACGCGCGAGAACGTGAATCGTGCACTCGGTGCTCTCTCGGCCGACGGCGTGATCCGCATCGAGGCGGGAGGGTACGTGCTCCCGGATCTGGAGCGGCTCCGCGCAGAGATCTCCAACGGGTCGCCGTTGCTGATCCGGCGGAACCGTCGGACCGAACTCGACGTGTGACGCAGCGTCATAGCTTCGCCCGGACCGTCGCTCGACGATGGACGCACTCATCCTCAGGGGAGGGACCGATGGTTGCGGTCGGCGGCAAAGCGGGCAAAGAGGTGGAGTCGTTCAAGGTGGGGTTCACGGGTATCGCCCTCACACCCGGAGACGAGGCGTACGACGAGGCGCGAGCGCTCTGGAACGGGTGGTTCGACAAGCGACCTGCCGTTGTCGCGCGATGCCGCACGACCCAAGACGTCGTCTCGGTCGTCGGGTTCGCTCGCAGAAGCGGCCTGCCTTTGGCGGTGCGAAGCGGAGGTCACAGCCTGGCCGGCCTGAGCTCGTGTGATGACGGGATCATGCTGGATCTCTCGCCGATGCGCGACGTCGTGGTGGATGCTCCGGGGCGGACCGCACGGGTGCAACCGGGCGCAACGTGGGCCGACTTCGACGCCGCGACGCAGGCGCACGGGTTGGCGAGCACCGGAGGCTTGATCTCGCACACGGGGGTCGCCGGACTCACGCTGGGCGGTGGGATCGGATGGTTGATGCGGAGGTACGGCCTGGCGGCCGACAACCTCACCGCGGCCGAAGTGGTGACCGCGTCAGGGGACATCCTGCGTGCCAGCAGCACCGAGGAACCGGAGCTCATCTGGGGCTTGCGCGGCGGCGGCGGGAACTTCGGCGTCGTGACGAGCTTCGAGTTCCGCTTGCATCCGTTGGGGCCGGTGGTCGGAGGACTGATGGGGTTCCCGCTCGATCGGGGCCGCGAGGTGCTCCAACAGTACCGCGCGTGGGCCGCGGAGGTCAGCGATGAATCCACGACACTCGCGGCCGTGATCACCGCACCCCCAGCGCCGTTCGTCCCATCGGAGCTGGTCGGGCAGAAGGTCGTCGGCCTCGCAGGATGTTGGTGCGGCACGGCAGAAGCCGGCGAGGCGGCGCTGGCACCGCTGCGCGAGCTGCGACCGGCCTTCGACGTGTTCGGTCCCATGCCGTACGTGGCCTTGCAGGGCATGCTCGACGAGGGCGCGCCCCCGGGCATCCGCAGCTACACGCGATCCGGATACGCCGCCGACCTGAGCGACGGGTTGATCGACGTGGCGCTGGAACACGGCGCGTCGATGCCCTCACCCTTCTCGCAACTGCATCTTCACCACATGGGTGGGGCGGTCGCTCGCGTGGGCGAAGACGACACGGCCTTCGGAAACCGGCGCGCTACCTACGCGTACAACGTGAACTCGATGTGGACCGACGCGTCCGCTGACGAGCTGCACGAGACGACGAACCGGCAGTTTGCCGCGGCGCTCGCTCCCTTCTCGACCGGAGGCGTCTACGTCAACTTCCTCGGCGACGAGGGCGATACGCGCATCCGCGCCGCATACGGCGACAGGAAGTTCGAACGCCTCGCGAAGTTGAAGCGTCGGTTCGACCCGGAGAACCTGTTCCGACTGAACCAGAACATCCCGCCGGTCCCCTGACGATACGGTGTTAGGGTCCGCGTCGTGCCCGACCTCGAGAGCGTCCTCGCAGGACTGAACGATTCCCAGCGAGAGGCCGCTCTCGCACTGCGTGGCCCGGTCGCCATCCTTGCCGGAGCGGGGACGGGGAAGACGACGACGATCACGCACCGCATCGCGTGCCAGGTCCGGAGCGGCGCGTTCGACGCATCGCAGATCCTCGCCGTTACGTTCACGGACAAGGCCGCCGGTGAGCTGCGGCGGCGTCTCCAGGCGCTCGGCGTCCACGGGGTCGACGCGCGCACCTTCCATTCGGCCGCGCTGTCACAGCTCTCGCGGCTGTGGTCCTCGCACACCGGCGAACCGCTCGCCGAGGTGCTGGATCACAAGGCTCCCCTGATCGCGTCGCTCGCGAACGCCTTGCCGCCGCCACACAAGTTCCTTCCCCGGCGCGAACTCGCGAACGAGATCGAATGGGCCAAGAACCGGATGATCACGCCGGCTCGGTACCTCGCCGAGCTCGGAGACCACGAGCCGCCGATCCCGGCGGATCTGATGCTCCGGGTGTACGACGGGTACGAGCGCCGGAAACGCGCGATGGGCCGACTCGACTTCGAGGACATGCTGGGGCTCGCCCTGCGCCTCTTCGACCAGCACCCGGACGCCGCCGACGCCATCCGATCTCGGTTCTCCGCGTTCACCGTCGACGAGTTCCAGGACGTGAACCCGCTGCAGGCGGGGCTCCTGGAGCGGTGGCTCGGCCACCGCGACGACCTCTGCGTAGTGGGCGACGACTACCAGACGATCTACGCGTTCACGGGCGCGTCTCCCGACCACCTGCTGGGCTTCACCCGGCGGTTCCCGCACGCGACGGTCGTCCGTCTCGAGGAGAACTACCGGTCCACGCCGGAGGTCCTCGACCTCGCGAATCGGCTCGCTGCTCACATGGGCGGGTTGAGCAAGACCCTCCGACCGACCAAGCCCTCGGGACCGCCACCGATCGCGCGAGCAGAACCGAACGAGAGCGCCGAGGTCGCCGTCGTCGTCGACGCGGTTCGGCGGCTTCATCACGAAGAGGCCGTGTCGCTCGAGGAGATCGCGGTGCTCTACCGGATCAACGCCCGGTCGGAGCCGTTCGAGGAGGCCTTCGCGCTTGCCGACATCCCCTATCAGGTGCGTGACGGGGCTTTCCTGCGACGACCCGGCCCGCGCGGGGTCCTGCAGCGGCTGAAGCGGTCGGGTTCGGGCCTGACGGTCGCCGAAGCCGTGGCGGCCATCACCGACCAGCTCGGCTACGACCCCGAGGCCTCGCCCGACGCCGGTGAGGAGGTCACCCGCCAGTCCGACCTCGCGCGCATGCGCTCGCTCGCGTCGGAGTTCGGGCGCGCCCACCCCGGCGAGGACCGCGCGGCATTCCTGACCGAGCTGGCCCAGCGGTTCTCGACCGAGCACGACGGCCGTGGCGTGAACCTGCTCACGTATCACCGGGCGAAGGGACTGGAGTTCGACGCCGTGTTCCTCCCCCGCCTCGTCGACGGCGAGCTTCCGTTCCGCTCAGGCAGAGCGAAGGCGGACCCCCAGGAGGAACGACGGTTGCTCTACGTCGGGATCACCCGCGCCCGCCGGTACCTCTTCCTCACGTGGCCGGTGGACGGTCGCTCACGACCGAGCCCGTTCCTCGACGATCTGGAGCTCTCGCCCTCGAGACGGCCGGTACGGTCATCGACCCCGGGCGCGTCCGTCACCGTGCGACGAGGTGGCCCGCTGTTCGACCGGCTGAAGGAATGGCGCCGCAAGCGGGCGCAAGCGGACGGCGTGCCCGCCTACGTCGTGTTCCACGACCGAACGCTCGCCGAGATCGCCGAGCGCGAGTGCCGGGACTGGGCCGACCTCGCTGCGGTCTCGGGCGTCGGACCCGCCAAGCTCGAACGGTACGCAGACGAGGTCCTGGCGATCGTCGCGGCAGGCTGACGACGGTCGGGTCAGGTCGGCTCCGGGATGAGGACCTTGAACGCCGCGCCGCCGCCGATGCGTTCCTCCACCCACGCCTTCCCGCCGTGGAGCTCCGCGAAGGCCGAGACGAGCGAGAGCCCGATGCCGAGACCGGGTGCGCTCTCCCTCGGGTCGGCGCGTTCGAAGGGTCGGAAGATGCTCGATCGCTCCCGCGGAGGCACACCGGGCCCGGCGTCCTCCACCGAGATCAGCACGCCTCCTCCTTGAGCGCGCACGCCGAGCCACACGCTCGTCCCCTCGGGCGTGTGACGGACGGCGTTCGTCACGAGGTTCTCCACGATCCGCTCGATCTGCACCGCGTCGACCTTGGCCACGATGGGGTCGGCGTCGACCTGGAGGGGATGTCCTCCGAGCTCCACGTCTTGGACGACGGCGCGGGCGAGTGCGCCGACGTCGATCGCCTGACGGTTGAGGGCGACGACGCCGCGATCGATCCGCTCGACGTCGAGCAGATCATTCACGAGTCGATCCAGCTTCCTCGCACTCCGGGCGATCCGCTCGGCAAGATCACGACGATCGTCGACGACGAGCTGGACGTCGTCTCGCTGGAGCGTGACGGCGAGGCCGAAGATCGATGCGAGCGGCGTTCGCAGATCGTGGGAGACGGCGTGGAGGAAGGTCGTCTTCATCTCGTCCAGCGACCGGAGCTCGTTCGCAGCGTCTCGCTCGCGATCGAGCGCCTTCCGCATCTGTTCCTGGAGCCGCTCCCGCTCTGCGAGGGTCTCCTCCGCGACGGCACGCTCGGACGTGGTCGCGGCAACGATGAGGAGGGAGACCACGACGAAGCCGAACAGCGCCTGGAACGCCTCGACCGCCGCGGTCGGGTCGGAGAGGCCGACGGGAGCGGCGCCTTCGAGGATCCGCCAGAGCGCGATCGCCGCCGTCAGGAAGACGGCGAGCGTGGCTCCTCGTTGCCGGAACCGAAGCGTCGCCCAGAGGAGCAGGGGGAAGACGAGGAACGAGTAGATCCAACGGCTCCCCGCGAACACGAACGCGCTGACCGCGACGAGGAGCGCGAGCAGCACGATCGCCTCGAGCGCTCGCGAACGGCGCCAGTCGTCCCACCGTCCCACCCACACGAGCAGGAGGGACGCCACGAGGAGGTCGCCCATCATGTCGCCGACCCACCAGATCCCCCAGTGCTGGAGGTAGGTCGAGGACGCGATCGTGCCGGCGAAGAGCGAGGCCGTGACCCCCACCGTCGCGCTCACCGCCGTGCTCAGGACCGCGGCACCGACGACCAGCGCGATGACGTCGTGCACGCGCTCGAGGCCGTTGCGGAACCCGATCCGGGTCAGCAGGAACCATCCGAGGAGCGCCTCGGCGGTGTTGCCGACCGCGATCGCGAAAGCGAGGCCGATCGGGACCGGCGTCATCGAGTTCGCGAGGAAGGCTCCGACGAAGACGGCCGGCCACACCTTCCTCCCGAAGAGCAGCAGGGCCGCGAGCGAGATCCCGGTCGGCGCCCACACCGGCGTTGCGCTCCCGTGAGCGACGGATAAGGAGAGCCCGATCCTCGCGGAGACGACATACGACCCCGCGACGATCGCAAGCCGGCCGAGATCGCGGTTGCGGGTCGCGCGGAAACCCCAGCCCCCGGTGTCGGGCCTCGGGGAAGCTCGGACTACCTCGAGACGGCTCACGGATCTCTGCTCGGATGGTCGCCCCCTGCCGCGAGGAACGGTATCCCCACCCTGGGGGAGTCGTATCCCCCGTCGGTGCTACGCCTTCGGTCCCGCCGGGGGATACGGTGGTGTGCGGGGTGTTCATCTCGGCTTCGTCTCGCATCTCGAGCTCGCGTGGGAGGAGCGGTGCCTCGCGATCGCTGGTCGAGTGAGGCGACTGCTAGCCTGGGACATCGGGTCGTGGTCTCGGGACCGATCCGGCGCGTGGACGGGGGTGAGGACGCGTGGAGCACCGAACGAGTCCGGCACGACCGCCGGATCCCGGACACGAACGTCGAACGAAGGGGCCGGCGCCGCCCCCGCCGCCGTCCTGGCGGAACTGGCTGATCCTCCTGGGCATCGCCCTCACCGTCGTGCTGTTGCTGCGCCCCGCGATGAGCGGGACCGCCCCCACGACGCTCTCCTACTCCGGTTTCCTCGACGACGTTCGAGCCGACAAGGTCCAGACGGCGACGATCGACGCCAATGGCGGAGTGACCGGCGAGCTCAAGGACGGCACGAAGTACCGCTCCCAGATCCCGGTCGCCCTGCAGGACAGCACGGTCTCACCGTTGCTCCAGGAGCACCACGTCCAGGTGACGGGCGAAGGACCCGCCTCTGCCACCGTCCTATCCGTGATCCTGAGCCTGCTTCCCCTCCTGCTGTTCGTCGGGCTGTTCATCCTGCTGGGACGGCGCGCCGGGCGGCAGCTGGCCGGCGGCCTCGGCTCGTTGACCGGCTCCCGGGCCAAGCTGTACGACGCGGAGAAGCCCACGACACGGTTCACCGACGTCGCCGGGTACGAGGGGGCGAAGCAGGAGGTCGCCGAGGTTGTGGACTTCCTGAAGCACCCCGACCGGTACTCGAAGGTCGGAGCCATCGGACCGAAGGGCGTCCTGATGATCGGGCCTCCGGGGACGGGCAAGACCCTCATGGCCCGGGCGGTCGCCGGCGAGGCCGGCGTCCCCTTCTTCTCGGTCACCGGGTCGTCGTTCGTCGAGATCTTCGTGGGCGTGGGCGCGTCGCGCGTTCGCGACCTGTTCGCGGAGGCCCGGAAGCGGGCTCCCGCGATCGTGTTCATCGACGAGATCGACGCGATCGGCGCGCGCAGGGGCGGCGCGATCGTGTCCAACGACGAACGCGAACAGACGCTCAACCAGCTGCTGGCGGAGATGGACGGGTTCGACTCCTCGGCGGGCGTGGTGGTGATCGCGGCCACGAACCGGCCGGAGACGCTGGACCCGGCGTTGCTTCGCCCGGGCCGGTTTGACCGACAGGTGGAGATCCCGCTGCCAAACCTCAAGGAGCGGGAAGCCATCCTGGCCGTCCATGCGAAGGACAAGAAGCTCGGCCCCGACGTGGATCTGCTGGTGGTCGCCCGCGGCACGCCCGGGTTCTCCGGCGCCGACCTGGCGAACCTGCTGAACGAAGCCGCGATCGTTGCCGTTCGCGAACACCGAGACACCGTCACCGCCGATGACTTCGACCAGGCCCGAGACAGGATCTTGCTCGGTCGACGGGAGGCGTCGAACGCGTTGCTGCCCGAGGAGAAGCAAGCCGTGGCGGTGCACGAGGCCGGACATGCGCTCGTCGCGGTCCTCTCCGAACACGCGGATCCAGTATCGAAGGTGACCATCCTGCCCGCAGGACAGGCCCTCGGGGTGACCCAGCAGCTCCCCGTGGACGAGCGACATCTGTATCCGGAGAGCTACCTGCAGGATTCCCTCGCGATCAGGATGGGTGGGCGAGCCGCCGAGCAACTAGTGCTCGGAGAGGTTTCGTCGGGCGCCTCCAACGACCTCGCGGGGGCCACCCAGCTTGCCACCAGGATGGTCATGGAGTTCGGGATGAGCCCTACGCTGGGACCCGTCGGATTCGCCGCCGATGGTCCCACCTACCTGGGCCAGCAGGAGATCCGGAGCCGGCAGCACGCGGAGGCCACGCAGCGGGTGATCGACGAGGAGGTCGAGCGCCTCCTCAAAGAAGCGAACGAGCGAGCGACGACGCTGCTCTCCGATCACCGGGAGGCATTGGATCGGGTGCTGGCGTTGCTGCTCGAGCGAGAGACCATCGATGGCGGCGACGTTATGGCCGCGGCGGGCATACAGCCCGAGCGAGAGGCGGCGCCGGAGGCTCTGGGCGGAGCGCTCGCCCATCGGGCTGATCGACGAACTTGAGCTCATGGACGAGCCGATCGGATCCCGCGACGAGACCCGGTACGAACCCGAGGTCAAGAAGGAGTATGCGAACGATCAGATCGTCGTCACCTGGGAACCTGCGTATTGCATCCACGCGGCCGACTGCCTGAATGGCCTCCCCGCGGTATTCGACGCGTGGCGCAGCCCGTGGGTCGCGGTCGACAACGCATCCGCCGACGAGATCGCGGAGGTCGTGATGCGCTGCCCAACCGGCGCCCTCCATTTCCGGCGCTTGGACGGCGGTCAGGAAGAATCGGGGTCCGCCGAGCCCACGGTCCAGCTGCGCGCCAACGGTCCCCTGTTCGTCCGGGGGAAGATCCGGATCGAGGACGCGAGTGGACATCTGATCCGTGAGGACACCCGCGTCGCTCTCTGCAGGTGCGGAGGATCCGACAACAAGCCGTTCTGTGACGGGACGCACCGCAGCATCGGATTCCGGAGCGGGCCGAGCCGCGCATCGTCAGCCTGACCGACGGTCTGCCTCACACGGCGTCGAACCCCCGAGGATCGCGCCTCACGCGTGACCCGGGGGCCGCACGAGGTGGAGGTAGCGCCCCAACAGGGCATACCCCAGGACGCCCGCCACGCCGACGATCGCGCCGAACACCGCAACGACGAGGATCCCGACCCCCACGTTCGGCGGCAACCCTTCATGGACGAACTCGGAAGCGGCGAGGGCGACCCCCGCCGCGGACGAAACCACCGCGACGAACACCCAGGGATGGCGACGCGGGCTCGCGACGCTCGACTCGGCCCAGGCTCCGACGAGGTCGGCGGCTCGAAGGCATCCACGGCGAACCGGGCCGAGACCTGCCGGCCCATCTCGCAGGAGGTCCGCGACGTCGTCCACCGCATCCGGCCTGCCCTCGAGTGCGAAGTCCTTCCGTTCCCCGATCGATGGCCGTTGTGACGACCACGCGATCGCCGAGACGACGGAGGCGGCCACGAGCGTGGCGACCGACAGTCCGAGCAAGCCGAGGAGCTCCGGACGCCATGGTGCATACGCCGGGAAGCCGCGACGGAGAACGGCCACGAGGTACGCAACGTCCGTCGCGGCGATCGCGGAGAGCACCACCGTGGAGCCGCGGCCGATCTCGACCAAGACGAACGAAGGAAACGTGGCCTCACGCCGCCACCGGGCTTTCCGGATCCACGTGAGCAACGCGACGATGGGGACGATCATCATCGCGAACGAAGCGACGGCGTCGTATGGGTCGACCTCCCACGGTGCTTGGGGTCGTACCGACTGCAGCTGGGTGCTGACCCCGGTGAGGAGCCCGAAATAGATCGCCGCGACGAAGGTCGCGTTCGCTGCGTCGAGCGCCGCTCGGGTGGCGGGGTCACGCCGGCTCCGTTGCACTCCACGAGTATGGGGCCGCGCCACGGCGCCGTGAACCACGACATGCTGCGTCTCGATGACATCGTGGGTCCAGCGCCGCCTCACCGCACGCCGACCGAGCGAAGATCCGAACCGACACAGCGGTGAGCACAGCGGCGAACGTCGTGACGACCAGGAGGCTGAGCCAGGCCATCATCGGGGCGCTGGTCATCCCCCAGATGTCGCGGAGCCCGCCGACCTCGCCCAGGAGCCCGTACCGCATCAGGGCGAGGGCGTGCGTGATCGGAAGCAACCTCGCCAGCCACGCCAACCCGATCGGGAGCGCCGCGATCGGGAACAGCGATCCGCCGAGGAACCAGGGCACGATCGCGATAGCGGGGACCCGGGCGATGTACTCCTCTTGTTTGGGAACGCGGCTCGCAAGGGTCTCGGCGGCCCCGTACATCCCGATGGTGAACAGGGCGCTCGCGGCCAGGAACCACGCGGCCCCGCCGGCGGTGGCATCGAAGTGGATCCCTCGCGCCACCGAGGCCACGATGAGCGCGGCGATCTGGAACGCGGTCACCGCGAAGGCGACCGCGAGGTTGCCGAGGACGAGCGTCGGCCGGCGGACCGGTGCGGCGAGGAGCTCCCGCTGCGCACCGGCCTCGCGGTCCACGATCACGCTCAATCCCGCGAACATCGTGTTGAGCGGGACGAGGAGTCCGATCGTACCGACCGCGATGAACGACTCGTAGGCGACGCTCGTGTGCAGCGCCTGCTTCAGCGCGGGCGCGATCACGAGCGCGAACAGGATGGGGGTCAACAAGGGAACGAACAGTTCCCTCGGCGTCCGCACCGTGAGCTGCGACCTGCGTCGCGCCAGCGTCGCAACGTGCGCGAAGATCGACCGCATCGACTCCGGGCGATCGGCGGCGGGGGTGGCGATGGTAGCCATGTCGGTTGCTCCTTCCCTAGGCGGCCTCGGCGAGGTCATCGCCGGTGAACCACAGGTAGACGTCGTCCAGGGTCGTTCGCCGTTCCACGGCGGTCAGGACCTCGACGCCGGCGGCGACGATCGCGGCCCGGGCTTCGCCCGCGCTGCGGCCACGCGCCGACACGATCAGGGTCGAGCCGACCGCGAACGCATCGGCCCTGGCGATCCCAGCTCGGCCGAGCGACGCGAGTGCCGCGCCGGGATCGCCGTGCACGTGCAGCTCTAGGATCGGATCGCCGAGACCGGCGATGAGATCCCGAGACGAGCCCAGGGCCACGATCCGACCGGCTCGCATGATCGCGATCCGGTCGGACAGCCGCTCGGCTTCGTCGAGATAGTGCGTTGTGAGCAGGATGGTCATGTCGCTCCGATCTCGGAGTCGGACGATCACGTCGAGCAATTCCAGCCGGATCCGAGGGTCCAGTCCGACCGTCGGCTCATCGAGGAAGAGGACGGTGGGCTCCGAGACGAGTGCGCGAGCGATCTCCAGCCGCCGGCGCTCTCCCCCGCTGTACGTGCCGACGGGTCGGTCGACCAGCTCGGCGAGCGCGAAGGCATCGACGATCGCCTCGAGCCGCCCATCGATCTCCCGCCCCGGAACCCCCCACAGACGGGCGTGGATCTCCAGGTTCCGCCGGCCGGTCAGGGGCCGGTCCACCACCGGGTCTTGGAACAGGACGCTGCTGATGCGCCGTGCGGCGAGTGGCTCGGTCGCCACGTCGAAGCCCGCGAGCCGGGCGCTTCCACCGGTCGGTGCCACCGTCCCGGTGAGCATGCCGATCGTGGTCGACTTCCCTGCCCCGTTGGGCCCGAGGAGGCTGAACACCTCCCCCGGTCGAACGTCGAAGTCCACCCCGGAGACGGCCTCGACGCCGCCGGGGAAGACCTTGCGCAGCCCCCGCACCTGGATCGCTGATCCGTTCGTCATGATGGTTCCTCCTCGTAGCCGGCGGACACCATCGAGGACGGAGCGGACGGCCCATCTGTGACCGGCGGGAACCGTCACACCCGTCGTGTCTCGTTCGTCCGATGAGGTATGGAGGACCTGATGGAGCGGCGAGAGTGGCTCGCTCGGCGGTTCGAGGAGCAACGACCGCATCTGCTTGCCGTCGCATACCGCATGCTCGGCTCGCTCACCGAGGCCGACGACGCCGTGCAGGAATCCTGGCTGCGGCTGGATCGCACCGACGGCGCGATCGACGACTTCCGAGCGTGGCTCACGACCGTGGTCGGTCGGATCTGCCTGGACATGCTGCGCGCACGGCGGGCCCGTCCCGACGACACCCGACCCTGGGTCCCGGAGCCGATCGTGAGCGACGACACCTCGGATGACCCCGAGGAACAGGTCCTGGCGGCCGATTCCGTCAGCCTCGCGCTCCTCGTCGTCCTCGAGCGGCTGAGCCCGGCCGAGCGGGTCGCGTTCGTCCTGCACGACGTCTTCGGCATGCCGTTCGACGACATCGGACCCATCGTCGGTCGGTCGCCGGTCGCGACCCGTCAGCTCGCGAGCCGTGCCCGTCGGACGGTCCGAGGCGGCACGCCCCCGGCCGAGACCGACATCCGCGTCCAACGCCGCGTGGTCGACGCGTTCCTCGCGGCGTCACGCTCCGGCGACTTCGAAGCGCTCCTCAAGGTATTGGATCCGGAAGTCGTCTTCCACGTCGAAACGGGAAGGCGGACGGCGCCGAGCGTGACCGTGACCGGCGCTCGGCCGGTCGCGGAACGCATCCTATCGCGCGGCTCCCCGCTCGCGCCGCTCGCTCGGCCGGCGACGGTGAACGGGAGCGTGGGCGCGATCGTCGGCGACCCCGAGCACCCGATCGCGGTCGTCGGGTTCACGGTGGCGAACGACCGGATCGTCGCGATCGACCTCGTCGTGAACCCGCCCTCGATCCGTCGCCTCGACCCTGACGGCTGAGAGGCTCGTATCCCCGGCACGGGAGGGCGTTCGGCACGCATCCTGACCCCTTTCGGCGGTTGCGTCAGATGGCAGGGCCTGAGATGGTTCGTCTCGTGCGAGCCACCTCCATCGCCGTCTGTTTCGTCCTGATCGGTGCCGCTGCGGCATCCGCCGCCCCGGGCGGCACCGACACCCACGGCCGCGGGATCCGGGCCGAGGCGACGCTCTACGCGGGCGTGCTCGATACCGGGGGTTCGAGGATCCAGATCCTGGATCGCCTCTGCCGGATCCCCGAAACGCGGCAGCACTGCGTCGCGGCGCGCGCAGCCCTCCGCCGCGCGATCTCGAGCGCCGTCGATCGTCCCGTCTCCTGGGTTCACCGCCGTCGCGCCCACACGGGAGCCTTGTGGGTCCTGGCACCGATCGGATGGACGCCGAAGACGGCATCCCTCCGGTACGCCTGGGACGACCCCGGCCCCTTCGGCTGCTTCGGTGGTGGTCGGCTGAGGTACGACCGCGAGCGCGGTTCGTGGAAGCTCGTCTGGGGGATCGCGTACGAGGGATGCGCCGCCTCGAGCGCGAGCGCTTCCGCGGCCTGATCCGAACGTACCCTCCGAGCACCCTGTCGGCCCATCGACGGCGCGCGATGATTAGCGTGGGCTGCGACTGGGCATCCGGGGTCCATGCTCCTAGCGGTGTTCGCCGTCTGCGTCGGCGCCCTGACGGCATCGACGCTCCTCCTGCTCACGATCGGACGTCTCGTGCCGTTCGCATCACGCATCGTGAGCGCCCTGATCGGAGTGGGCTTCGTGCTCGCCGCCGGCGAGGTCGCGGCCTGGCTCTGGCGCCTGGCGCCCGAACCCGTCTGGCAGGCTGAGGTCCTCCTCGCCCTGACCATCGGCTGCGTCGTGATCCTCAGGCCGCGGTGGAACCCCGTGGCGCATCTCTTCGCCGGCAGCGCGATCGCCGCGAGCCTCGCGTATCTCGCGTTCGGGCTGATGGTGACGTTCGGCGGGTACCTCACCGTCGCGGGCGCCATCGCGTCGGGTCTGCTGCTCGTGCTCGAGATCGTCGCGCTCTCCCTGTCGGCATCCTTCGCGTTCGAGAGCCTCGACGTGATCTGCTCCGTCCAACCGCACGAGCCCGATGCCCCTTTCGATCCCGAGTACCTGCCGATGGTCTCGTTGCAGATCGCCGCCTACAACGAGCCGCCCGACATGCTGATCGAGACGATCCGATCCGTGCAGGCGATCGACTACTCCCGGATGGAGATCGTGGTGATCGACAACAACACGAAGGATCCAGCCGTGTGGGGCCCGGTCGCGGACTACTGCGAGACCCAGCCGAACGTCCGGTTCGTGCATGTCGACCCGTGGCCGGGGTACAAGTCGGGAGCCCTGAACCTGGCGCTCCACGAGCACACGGATGCCGAGGCGGAGCTGATCGGGGTGATCGACGCGGACTACCTGGTCGATCCCGCATACCTCCGGAGCGTGGTCGGATACTTCGTGGATCCCGATCTCGCGTTCCTCCAAACCCCCCAGGACTACCGGGAGTACGCGGGGGACGCGTACTTGACGGCGTGTTACGACGCGTACCGCTACTTCTTCCTGACCACGATGCCCGCTCGGAACCGGCGGAACTCCATCATCTTCGCCGGAACGATGGGGCTGCTCCGGCGCGATGTGCTGGAGAAGGTCGGCGGGTGGGATGAATGGTGCATCACAGAGGACGCCGAGGCATCCCTGCGGATCCTCCGCGATGGGTATTCGGGGCTCTTCGTCGGCCACTCGTTCGGGCAAGGGATCATGCCGCTCTCGTTCGCCTCCCTCAAGAGCCAGCGGTTCCGGTGGTGCTTCGGGGGCATGCAGATCCTCCGCATGCACTGGCGAGACCTGCTCCCTTGGAACCGGGATCCCTCGAACCATCTGGGTACCGCTCAACGGATCGACTACCTGCTCGGTGGGTTGCAATGGCTGAACGACTTGGTGCTCCTGGGGTTCTCGGTCGTGCTGCTCTCCGTGGCGGTCGGGCTGGTGTTGGGTGGAAGGCTCGCGCTTCGCCCGCTCCTCGGCGCGGCGGCCATCCTGCCGGTCGCATTGATCGCATCGGGGCTGCTCCGGGCCGTGTGGGCGCTTCGCGCTCGGACCGGGATCGGCCTCCGACGCGCGCTGCTCGCCTTCGCGAACTGGCTCTCGCTGTCCTGGACCGTCGCGCTCGCCTGCGCGCAGGGACTGTTCCGCGGTGAGGGAGTGTTCCTGCGAACGCCGAAGGAAGGCGATCGGGCGAACGTCCTGACCGCGCTCCGCACGACGCGCATGGAGACCTTCCTGGCGTGCGTCCTGTGGGCCACGGGCGCCTGGCTCCTGGCGACGCAGCGTGCCGGCCCACTCTTGGCTGCCCTGTTCCTGTGGCAGGGTGCGGTCTACGCGTGTGCCCCGTACATGGCGTGGTTGAACCAGCACACCGAGCTGTCCGCTCAGCTGGAACGGCGCCGGCGTTCGGAGTGGATGCGGGATCGGGTGTCTCGGGCGGCGCCCGCCATCGCGCTCGGGGCGGCCATCGGTCTGCTCGTGACGAGCATCATCGCGGTCGCGATCGTCCTGGGCGCTTCGTCGCCGACGACACGGTCGCAGCAGGCGTTCTCGCTCGCCCACAGCTCGGGTGGACCGGTCAGCCCGATCGGCGCGCTGCTCCGGCCCACCCCGTCGACACCGACGACGGCCCCCGTGTCGGCGACGGGAACCCCGAGCCCGACCTTCACCCCGTCCCCGACCGTGAGCCCCACCTCCACCCCGTCGCCCGGTCCGTCTCCCACGGCTCCGACACAGACCCCGGCCCCGTCCTCAGCGGCTCCCCCGAACCCTCCACCCAGCTGACGCGCACCGGCGAGCAGGTTCGTCGGGCGCCGCAGCGGGTATCGGACGAAGTGAGACCGAACGAGCGACGAAGGAGGGAGCGACATGCCGCAGGAGGCATGGAACGCGAAGCGTGAGCGTCAGTACAAGCACATCAAGGAAGGTCTCGAGCAGCGCGGACGATCCGTGGATCTCGCCGAGGAGATCGCCGCGCGGACGGTGAACAAGGAACGCGCCCGTTCCGGTGAGGCGAAGACGAAGAGCCGTTCGTCGACCCAGGACATCTCGTCCGGTCGCCGCGGTGGTCTCCGTTCCCACACGGGACCGCGCGGCCGCACGTACGACCAGCTCTACAACGAGGCCAGGGAGCGCGGGGTGAAAGGGCGTTCGAAGATGTCGAAGGAGCAACTCGAACGGGCCTTGGAGCCGTAGCTCAGGGCACGGCTGCGACGGCCTGATCCAACGTGGCGTGTGTCGGGATCGCGTGATCGAGACCGGTCAGGGAAAGGAGCTTGGTCGGCGGTGAGCTCGGCGGGCTCACGAGGGCCAGCTCACCGCCGATCTCGCGCAGTCGCTTCAAGCACGCAACGATCACGCCCAGGCCGCTGGAATCCATGAACGGGACCGCGGTGAGGTCAAGGACCACGTGATCGACACCGGACTCGGTCGCCGCGAGGGCCGCATCCCGCAGCACGGGCGCGCTGTAGAGGTCGACCTCGCCTTCGACGGAGAGGACGGTCCATCCATCGGCGACCCTGGAGCGTACGGTGAGATCGATCTCAGACGTCCCTTCGTGGCGAGACCCCTGCGCGGGATGCGGAGCATATCGCGCGGCTCCATGCAGCGAATGCACCGCCGGTCTTCGCGACCGGCGGTGCACCTTGATCGGCCCGGCGTGTTCGAAGCGTTCTCAGCTCACCCGGGCGTGTTGCGCATCGTCGTGGTCGTGCTCGTGATCCCGGTGGTCAACCTCCTCGACGGTGGAGGCGGCCTGGGTCGTGGCGACCACGCCGGGTTCCCGGGCGACGGCTCCTCCGATCGCTCCACCGAGACCCGCGGCGACGAAGCCGCCGAGGATCGTCCAGAACGACGCCCAGAGCGCATCCACGTTCCCGACGTTCCCGGTGTCCAGCCCGGTCGTCACCCGGTCGAGCCCGAAGATGTTGAGCACGCTGGGGATGCCGATCGCGATCGTCACGATCATGAGCAGACCCCACAGCGACCAACCGTGCAGGATGCCGCTCCCGGCGCTCCGGATGCCCGCGAGGTAGCCGGTGATGATCCCACCGAGGAACAGACATCCCAGCGCGGAACCTCCCAGGAACCACGCGAGGTTCTCCCGGACGACGCCGGTTCCGGACTCGAACGCGAGCGCGAGCCACAGCGTGGACAGCAACGCGAACAAGGCGAGCCCGACGACGGCGCCGCCGAAGACCGCGCCCCAGCTGATCACCGGCCGGGTCGAGGCCCGAACCGTGGCCCGTGCCGGTCCCATCGTGATATCCCGTGCCATCGTTCATCCTCCTTCGAACGACCTGCTCCGATGGTTTCCCGGGTTCCACCCCGCCTACACGTGAACGGCCGACTTGTGACATCCGAACGTGTGTTCTAGGGTTCGTCGTGATGACCGAACAGATGTTCGAACGTGCCCGCCGGACCTTCGATACGCCCGGATTCCGCGGCATCACGTGCATCGAGGTGGAAGCTCGCTCGGTGATCAACAGGGTGCCCGGCGGTGGGATGCCGTTCGACTGGACGATCAACCCGTACCGCGGCTGCACGCACGCCTGTGTGTACTGCTTCGCGCGGCCGACCCACACCTATCTCGACATGGACGCCGGGCGCGACTTCGAGACGAAGATCATCGTGAAGGTCAACGCTCCGGACGTCCTCGCGCGCGAGCTCGCGGCGCGCCGGTGGAAGGGCGAGCACATCGCGATGGGGACCGGGACGGACCCGTACCAGCGGGTCGAGGGTCGGTATCGCCTGATGCGCGGCATCCTGCGCGCACTCACCGTCCGTCGGAACCCGTTCTCCATCCTCACGAAGGGCACGCTCATCCTTCGCGACATCGACCTGTTGACGGAAGCCGCGTCCGTCGCTGACGTCTCGGCCGCCTTCTCCATCGGGACGATGGACCAGGAGGTCTGGCGGCAGACGGAGCCGGGCACACCCAGCCCGCGAGCCCGGATGGAAGCCGTCAGGACGCTCAACGACGCCGGGATCCCGACGGGTGTCTTGATCGCACCGGTCCTTCCCGGGATCTCCGATGGTGCGGGTCAGGTCGAACGCGTCGTGGAGGCCGCGGTCGCGGCCGGCGCCACGCACGTATCCCCGATCCTCCTGCACCTCCGCCCCGGCGTGCGCGAGGAATTCCTCCCGTGGCTCGAGGCCAACCGACCCGACCTCCTCGCTCGATACCGGTCGCTCTATCGAGGCGCGTACGCCCCGGCTCCTGAGCGGAACCGACTTGCGTCCCGGGTCGAGACGACGCTGACCGGGATCGGTCGCCCGATCCCGGTCAGCGGCTTCCGTCGAGTGAGAACGGCAGGCGATCAGCAGCCGGGGGAACAGCTCAGGCTGTGCTGAGCCGTTACGAGCGAACGCTGTTCGGCACCTGCGACGTCCGACGCGACGAGGCCAGCTCGGCGTCGGCCATCTTCTGCTCGACCCGGTCCTCCAGCTTGGACGCCCCGGCGTCGACCTGCATCGCCACGTCCTCAGCGCTCCCGCGCATGCGGTCACGCATCGAACGCGCCCATCGCTCGATCTCCTCGTACCGTTCCCGTCCCGCACGCGCGCCGAGGAGGTAGGCCCCTCCACCGATCAACACGACGCGAACGAAGCCGGACTTGCGGACCTTCACCTCTTTGGGCTTGGAACGGAGCGCATCACGGAGCTCCTCGTGTTCCTCACGCTCGTGATCCAGCTGGGAGTGCAGGACCGACACCTCGTTGCGCAGCCGCTCGTTCTGGCGATCGAGGTTCCCGAGCCTCGCGCTCAACAACCGTTCACGCACGCGACCAGTTCGGTCACCGAGTATCCGTTTCATCGACGACAGCCTCCTTTCCTCCGTCGCCTTGTGGTTACCCCGGCCGAGGGGGTCCATGCATCCGTGCCGTCGATCCGTCGAGCAGGTCCGGGGCCCTGGGGACCTCATGCGCCGGGACCTGCAACGACGTGAGCGCCGACACATCCGCCGGTGGACCTCCAGGATCGGGATCGGGGCGCTGCTGGGGGCCGGTGATGCGCTGCCGCCGCGCTGGGATGGTGCCCGCCCGGCGACGCGATCACGACCGCGCGACGCTGGCTTGCGGCTCGAGCGTGTAGACGGCGAAGGCGCGGCGGATCACCGGCTGCGCGACGTTGCGGACGGGAACGCCCCCCGGGGTGATCCCCCATTCCGTCCCACGATGCGCGTGTCCATGCAGGACCAGATCGCAACCCGCCGTGTCGACGGCCTCGGCCAACAGGTAGCTGCCGAGGAACGGGTAGATCTCGGGCGGCTCGCCGTGGAGCGTGTCACGGACCGGTGAGTAATGGAGGAGCGCGACGCGAACATCGGTCGCGAGACGTTCGAGGCATGCGCGCAACGCCGACGCCGCATCGAGGGTGACGCGGACGAACCGCTTCATCTCCGGCTCACCGAACTCGGTCGCCGATGCCCCGGCGAACCCGCCGCCGAACCCTCGGATGCCCACGACCCCGAGACTGGCCTCGGGCAGGTGGATGACGTGGCTCTCGCGCTCCAGGACGACGACGCCGGCACCCTCCAGACGTGCGCGGACTCGATCGGCTTGATCGGAGTGCAGGTCGTGGTTGCCGAGGACAGCGATCACGGGTGTGCCGATGCCCTCGAGCTCGTTCGCGAGGACGCCGGCCTCCTCCTCCAGCCCCGCCTTGGTCAGATCGCCTGCCAGCAGGACCACGTCGGCGTCCTCGGCGATCTGCTCGAAGGCAGGGCGGACCGTTCCGACGGAGTCCGCGCCGACGTGGAGATCGCCGGCCGCGGCGATCCTGATCACGTCACCCGCTCCTCTCCACCTTTCGCGGGCAACGTCGGAACGATCGTTCGGTTGTCCACCTCCAGATCGGGGAACCGCTCGCGAGCGACATCGGTGACGGCCGCGCGGCGGTCCTCGGTCGGGATCGTCCCGGAGATCACGACCCGGCTCCCGGCGATGCTCACCTCGAGCTCCGGTTCCATCACCCGGGGGTCGGTCGCGAGGGCCTGCCGGAGCGATTCCTCACGGTAGGGCCCCGGTGTGTCGGTCATGACGAAGCCCCCGCCGGATCGTGCCGACGGTCCCGGTTCGAAGCGTCCGGCGTGACCAGCTCGAACAGGGTCCGGACGGGATCTCCCGGAACCACGAGGTCGTTGGACCAGGCGTAGAGCAGCAGCGCCAGGACGCGCCGGGGACCGTTGGCTCGCGCGCGACGGATCAAGTACTCCCAATCCAGATCGGTGTGTCCGATGATGCCGAGGGCGTCGTACCAGTACCGCGGCGTGTCCTCGGATGCCGCGAGCGCCTTCATCACGACGAGGTCCTCGGGCGGGACCAACCAGAGGCGCCGCCCCTCGTACCGGCCGATCACGGCACGTCGCACCATCTCGTCGTCGAGCAGGATGTCTGGCGTCGACCTGCTGATGATGTCCACGGTCACACCGTCGAGCGCGGCCTTCGAGAGCCAGTGCTCGTAGATGACCTCCGTACGGAAGCCGCGCTTCGCCAATGCCTCGAGTGCGCGCTCGTTGTCGCTCTGCCGCACGAAGAGATCGATGTCGGACGTCACCCGTGCGCGGCCGAAGATGGCCGAGGCGATCCCTCCCATCACCAGGAACGTGAGGCCGCTGTCGGTCAACGCTGCGACGGTCGTGTCGAGGACCCGGAGGAGGAGATCCTTCTCGATCCCGTCGGAACCTCCCGGGGTGCCGAGGAGCCGTTCCATCTCATCGTCCTTCCGGTGCGACGTCCGAGCGCGACGAGCCACATCCCTTCACAGCGAGCACATACCCGGCGGACGGCGAAGCGAACCGCGTTTGTCCGGCGGCCGGGCTGGGCATCCGAGCGTCCATGACCCGGCTGCGCCGCGTCCGACAGAGCTCACCCGGCTTCTCGCGTCGCCGGCACGGACGCGGGTTCGTCTATCTCGACGAGCGGGGCGGTCCGATCCGCGACGAGCGCCTCGAGCGGTTGCGAGCCCTCGCGATCCCTCCGGCGTGGACCGACGTCTGGATCTGTGCCGACGATCGGGGTCATCTGCAGGCGACCGGAACCGACGACGCCGGCAGGCGTCAGTACCTCTACCACGCCGAGTGGCGGCGCCAGCGGGATCGCGAGAAGTTCGAACGCATCGAGAGCTTCGCCGAAGCGTTGCCGTCCCTGCGGGCTCGTATCGACGCGGACCTCGGACGACGAGGGTATCCGCGTGCACGCGTGCTCGCGTGTGCGGTTCGGCTGCTGGACCGGGGACTCTTCCGGGTCGGCGGCGAGGACTACGCGGACAACGGCTCCTACGGGTTGGCCACCTTGCGGCGCGAGCATGTCGTCGTGCGGCGTGACCGAGCCGAGTTCGATTACGTCGGGAAGGGCGGGAAGCGGCATATCCGGGAGGTCCGAGATCCGGACGTGCTTCGGGTGCTTCGGACGCTCCGGCGGCGCCGGGAGGCCGACGAGCTCCTGGCGTGGCGCGACCCGGAGGGGTGGCACGACGTGCGCGCCTCCGACATCAACGCCTACATCAAGGACACGGCCGGCGGGGACTTCTCCGCGAAGGACTTCCGCACCTGGCATGCGACCGTGCTCGCGGCCACGTCGCTCGCCGAGCACGGCAACGCCACGAGCGGTCGCGCGGCCAACCGAGCGATCCGGGAGGCGGCCAACGTGGTCGCGGAGCACTTGGGCAACACGGCGACGGTCGCGAGGAGCTCGTACATCGATCCGCGGATCGCCGACCGTTACCTCGATGGCGAGGTCATCGACGTGCGGAGCGTGCCCGTCGCCGAGCCCGGCCCGGCCGTCGAAGCGGCCGTGCTGGACCTGCTCCGATCGCACGGCGACAGCCGCTTGTCCGTCGCGGCGTGAGCACGGCTGACGGCCGGGCCGTTTCTCGCCCGCCGCTGCGGGGTAGATGGGACGGGTATGGAACCCGAGGCGGGAGGTGATCACGAGATGAGCGTGCCCGATCCGAACCCCGAGCCGCAGCCCAGCCCGATCCCCCCGAAACCGGCCCCCGGCCCGAACCCCGAGCCGATGCCCGGACCGGAGGCAGGCGGCCAACCACAGACCTGATCGTTCCGCCGGGCTCGCTACGGACGGAGACGAGAGGAAAGAGCGATGCCGAACAAACGGCCGAGCGTCAAGAACGAGCGCCAGTACGAAGCCCTGAAGGATAAGGGCATGTCGAAGGAGCGAGCCGCCAAGATCGCTAACAGCCCCGACGCGTCGAAGCACGGGGGCGAGAAGTCCGGCTCCGGCGGCCGCGCTTCGCAAGGTGGAACGACGGCGCAGAAGAAGGCCGCGGGGCGGAAGGGCGGCAAGGCGACCGCCCGCAAGCGCAGGTCGTAGGTGGACGCGGTTGGAAACGACGACGACGCGCGATACCTCGCCAGCGCGACGTCGCAGGTGCTCGGTCTCGGGCGCCCGACCCGTTACGCGAACCAGCGACGATAGCGCTTCGTCTCCGCGGCCTTCCAGAGACGCGGCCAGCGATCACGTGCTCTCGCACGCGCGGCGCGTTCGCCACAGACGAGAACGCCCGCGACGAAGGTCGAGTCGTTCGGCAGTCGGAGCGAGCGGAGCCGTTCCTCCGCGACCACGGCGTCCTGGAGCTCGCCGAGCCCGTCCTGGACGTCGGTGAGCCGCTTCGCGAACCGGCCAGCGGGCTTCCCGAACACGTCGCGGCCCAGCTCGGCTGCATAGCGCGCCCGCTTCGCTCGTTTGCGGATCTCATGCAGCGCCGCGTCCGGCGGTGATCGGTCCAAGCGATCGACCGCCCGCGCGGTCCGGCGCCACGCCTTCCGGATGACCCTCCGGAGCAAGGGTCGAGCACGACGGTGATCGGTGGGATCGGCCATCGGCGGCGTGCGACTGGCGCCGATCAGCTCGTCCAGAAGCTCGAGGTACCTTTCGGATCGGAGCCCTTCGAGGAGCTCGCTGCGGCACCGACGACGATCGTCCTCGAGCATCGCGAGGATCGGTGCCGACGCGCCGCGATCCGCGTCCGGCAGTTCGCGGATCCGCGCGCCCATGCGTTCCACGAGGACGTCGAGATCGCGAACAGCGCCGAGGAGCCCGCCCAACCAACCCAGCTCCTCGCGGAGGCGTTCGACGGGAGCGAGGTACGGTTCGAGTGTCTTGAGATCCGAACGAAGACGTCGGGTCGCGACCCTGGCATCGTGGATCGGGTCGGCGTCGGAGCCGGCCCGGATCTTCGGATCTTCGCCCATCAGTCGGAGCACGCTTCTCGCGAGCGCGTATCGGACGACCACCTCCGAACGGGAGTCGGAGCGGAGCGGAGGGACGACAACCTCGGGCTCGGGTCTCCCCCCGAGGACCGTCTCCAGCTTCGCGGCGGTCGTTCGCGTCGCCCCCGCCCGGATCAGCCGGTCGGAGAGCTCCGTGATGAGCGGATCGGAGCCCGGGCCCTTCGCCTCGACCTCGATCTGGCGGAAGGCCGGCCCCGGCCGCCCGTCGATCGACGAAGACACCCGGTCGTCGCTCACCTCCACGGCGCCGAGGAGCTGCACCTCCCGGGCGGTCTCCAGCGTCGCGATCGGCCGCAGTGGTTCGCCTCGGGTGATCCCGAGGACGAGCGCGGCCAGACGCGGAGGCGGTTCGTCGGGCGGACCTCGCTGATCAAGCTCCTGGCGCTCGAGGATTCCGCCTGCCGCCGTAGCCTCGCGAGGCGCGCCCACCTTGAGGGTCCAGCCATCCTCCGACCCGTCGGATGCTTGCCGGTAGCGGAGCGTTTGGCCCCATCGGAGCAAGCGATGGTCGGCGGTATCCCAGTATCGGGCGCTCAGCTTGACGGACGATCGTTCGACGGCACGACCCAGGGACGGCATCTCGAAGTCATCCGGGATCTCGAACTTCGCCTCACGCTCGCTCGGATGTTCGGTCATGTACGCCAGCCTGGCATACCCGGAACGAGGACGCCGTAGTCCCGAGGTACGCGGGATGTCCGCATGTCGCGCTCCCTTGAGGGGTAGGAGAAGGCGTCATCGGAACGAACAGCGAGGGAGGACGGGTCATGGGTCTGCTGGGATACATCGCGAGTTTCGGCGCGGGGTACGCGCTGGGGGCGAAGACGGGCCTCGTCGCGCCTGGAACCGAGCGTGTGGCCGGGATCATCACCGACCGGGACATCGCGATCCGCGCGGTTGCGGAGGGGCGGGACACGGAGACCACGACGAAGGTCCGACGGTTGCCCGTGGTCGAGGCCGACCGCGCGGTCGGGATCGTGTCACTCGGCGATCTGGCGATCGAGACGAGCTTCGGCTCGACGCTGGCCGAGATCAGCGCCGCGGCCCCGGATCGTTGACCGGGACACCGTGTTCGTCATCCTGCTCCTCCTGACGATCGGCACGGGCGCCGGGATCGCCGGCGGGATCTGCGTCCGTGCGTGGCCGCACGCAGACCCGGCCCGCTCGGCGTCGGCCGCGGTCGAGGATCAACTGATCCGTTGGAGGGGGCTCCGGCGGTTCATCCGTTCCCGGCTCGATCCGGCGACGGCGACCGGTTTAGCGCTCACGGTTGCGCTGCTCGCCGTGGTCGTCGCGGGGGTGGGACTGGGCGTCGTCGTGTACATGATCCGAACGAGCTCGGGCGTCGTCCGGGTCGACCAGACCGTCGCGCGATGGGCCGCGACCCACACGGGTACGGGGTCGTTCCGCATGCTGCAGATCCTTACCGCGCTCGGGTCGACCCCGGTCATCATCGCCGTGGCGCTCGCGGGCGCGCTCTTCGGTTGGTGGAAACGCCGAGGCATCTCGATCCCGCTCTTCCTCACCCTCGTCGTCGTCGGGCAGCTCGCCGCTTCGAACCTGATCAAGTTCACGGTCGAGCGCGTCCGACCCGACCTCGGCCCCATGGGGGCGTTGGGGACGCCGTCGTTCCCGAGCGGGCATTCGACGGCAGCGGCCGCGACCTACGCTGCCCTCGCCCTCGTCATCGGACGGGATCTATCTGCGCGAGCGCGAGCCGCGCTCGCGGGACTCGCGGTCGGGGTCGCCGTCGCCGTTGCCGGCTCCCGTGTGCTCCTCGGCGTGCACTGGCTCTCGGACGTGGTCGCGGGACTGATCCTCGGCTGGACGTGGTTCGCCGTCTGCGCGGTGGCCTTCGGCGGCAGGGTGCTCTCGCTCGGCGCTCCGGCGGCGGTCACCGCCTCATCGTCTACGCGTCCGCGTCACCCGGTGGGGTCGGCGAGGTGAGCGCGACCGGTGAGCCAGGGTCCGTACACGGACCGAGCGATTGGTTCTTGTCCGCGGCCGAGCGCGGCAATCCTTCCACCGCGATCGATGCCGGCCGCGAGCCCGCGGCCTGGACCGTCGGCAATCGCGTCGAACCGCTGATCCACGGAGCCGACTACTTCGCCCGGCTCGCCATGTGCATCGCGGCGACGCGCGACGGCGACCAGCTGCTGGTGTCCGACTGGCGCGGCGATGAGGACGAGCTCGTGGGGCCCGAGGGCCCGCGCGTCGGCGATCTGCTCGCCGCGGCGGCTCGGCGCGGGGTGAAGGTCCGAGGACTCCTGTGGCGATCGCACCCGCAGGCGCTGGGGTTCAACCAGCAGGAGCAGGGGGAGCTCGCCCGCATCGTGAACGAGGCGGGTGGCGAGGTCCTGCTGGATGAGCGGGTGCGCCGCACCGGATCCCATCATCAGAAGCTCGTCCTCGTTCACCCTGCCGACCCTGACGAGCGGGTCGCGTTCGTCGGCGGGATCGACCTGTGCCACGGACGACGGGACGACGCCGACCATCTCGGGGACCCGCAGGCGGAGCGCCTCGATCCGTCGTACGGACCGCACCCCCCATGGCACGACCTCCAGACGGAGGTCCGTGGACCGGCGATCGCCGATCTGGCCGAGTCGTTCCGCGAGCGCTGGAACGACCCCACACCCCTCGAGCGACGCGGGCTTCGCCTGGCCCGGATCATCGCGCGATCCACGGAGGAGACGCCCGTTCCCGTTCCGATCCCTCCGTACGGAACACCACCTGCGCCGGCCGGCCGACACGCGGTCCAGGTCCTTCGCACCTATCCCGCCAAACGACCCGCCTACCCGTTCGCCCCCGACGGCGAGCGAAGCATCGCCCGCATCTACGGGAAGGTGCTCGGCCGTGCTCGCTCCCTGATCTACGTCGAGGACCAGTACTTCTGGTCGGACGAGATCGCCCTGCTCTACGAGCGCGCGCTCCGCCGCGCTCCGGACCTTCGGTTGATCGTCGTCGTCCCCCGCCATCCGGACCGCAACGGCCGGGTCTCGGGTCCGGCGAGCAGGCTGGGTCAGCTCACGATGATGGAGCACCTGATGGAGGTGGCCCCCGATCGGGTCGGGGTCTTCGACCTGGAGAACGAGCAGGGCGATGCCATCTACGTCCACGCCAAAGCGGTGATCGTCGACGACGTCGTCGCTCTGATCGGTTCGGACAACATGAACCGCCGCTCATGGACGCACGACTCGGAGCTCTCCGTCGCGGTCTTGGACGAGGAAGAGGATCTTCGCGAACCACGCGATCCGGCCGGAACCGGGGACGAGGCGCGCCGCTTCGCACGAGACCTCCGGCTGCGGCTGTGGCGCGAACATCTCGGCACGGACGATGACGATGCGATGCTCGATCCCATCCGTGGCTTCGAGCGCTGGCGCAGGGCGGCCGCGGCCCTCGACACGTGGCACCAGGGCGGACGTACCGGACCACGACCCCGGGGTCGTGTCCGCTTCCATACGCCCCGGCCGGTACCCGCATGGCAGCGGTTCTGGGCGTGGCCGCTGTACCGGGCGGTGGTCGACCCCGACGGCCGTCCTCGCCGTCTCCGTCGCACACACCGGTTCTGACCGGCCGGCCGGGACGCGGTCGGCCGATGTTTGGGAAGCGGTCCTCCGGTGAAAAATCGCGACATGGGATACGCGGCGAACGGTGAGGTGGCGGGAGAACCCAGTCACACGATCGGTGAGCGCCTTCGAACGTGGCCGCCTCCGGCCGTCGCCGCGACGGTGTCCGTCGCCGGTAGCGTGGCGCTCACCGTCGTCTTGGTCGCGATCGGCCTCGTCATCACGTCGTCGTCACTTTCCTCGCGGATCGCGGGCTGGGACGGGAGCCTCGAGCGATGGGTCCAGCTACATCGGACCGCGACGCTGAACTCCGGGACGGATCTCGGATCCATCCTGGGCGGAACCGGCACGATCCTGCTGGTGGCCGGGATCTCGGTCGGCGTCCTGGTGCTCCGCAGGCTCTGGTACGGCGCCGCATTCCTCGGGATGGGGCTGTTC
>WNGD01000728.1_pt1 | contig 35592 bp, 25 predicted proteins | sample 5400671 | NCBI WGS metagenome assembly WNGD01 (sample SAMN13153369, study PRJNA577476) | soil metagenome | isolation source: 40 cm soil or saprolite under grassland replicate 2 | place: USA:California | collected 2016-06-15 | reverse complement strand
CATAGGGTGGGTCCTGATGCCAATCAACTGGAGCGCCTGCCTGGGCCACTTTCACCACCAACGAATCGTTCCAGGGGTAAAATGCCTGACCCAGACATTGCCCGATGTTCTCTAACAGGTCGGGATTGACCGTGACGGCCAGGAAGATGGGATCGCGCTGCCACATCTCCTCAGATCGCCAGTACGTCTTCCTTCCAGATGCAGAGGCACGATACAGATGGTGTTCCCCTTGCCCCGCCAGCCCTTGCGCAATCACCCGATCCGCCTGCTCCTGCAACACTGCCAGTTCCCTGCCCGCAATGAGCCTGCGCATAACCAGATAGCCCTGTGTGTGGAAAAAGTCAAGTTGGTCCTGTGTCAGCATTCCTGCTCTCCTTTCGGCTCTCGTAGCTTGTCTCCCTTGCCGTCCTTGATTCCGGCCCGTGCTGAAGATACAATACAAATACAGGAGAATCTTCCTTGTTTGAGGGAAAAATATCCCACATTTTCAGGAAATGGTCGCCATGCATCAGGGGATTGAGAATGCTTGCCTCACCGAGACCATTGGGCTCTCCAGCGGGGCTGCAGATGTCCGGGCAGGAAGCCGCCCTCACCGGCACAATGAAGTGGAACTGAATTTTCTGGAACGAGGAGCACTCACCTATCTTTTTGGGAAGCAAAAGATCGTCGTCTCGTCAGGGCAATTCCTGGTGTTCTGGGCCATCATGCCGCACTACATTCTCGAAGCCATTCCAGAAACGACGTTGCACTGGCTCACGCTTCCTGCTGGCCGCTTCCTCCAATGGCACCTGGAAGACACGATCACCCAGCCACTGCTGCAAGGTCAGATGATCTGGGATCAGAAAGAGAGCCAGCGCGAGTCTCAGCTCTTTTCGCAATGGCACCACGATCTACAAGAACCTTGGCAGGACTCTGAGCGTGTCATACTTCTGGAAGTGGAAGCCCGTTTACGGCGCATCGCCCAACCACTGCCGTCACAACCGTCACTTCCCACCCAACAGATGATGACCCGTCTGCCTCGATCAGTCGAAGCGATGGTCGGCTTCATCACTGAGCATTATATGGAGCCGCTGCAACTGGGACAAATCGCCCAGGCGGTTGGCCTGCATCCAGGCTATGCGACGGAACTCTTTCGTAGCACGTTTGGGATCACGATCATGGACTACCTCGCGCAGCAGCGCGTTGCGCATGCGCAACGTTTGCTCGCGACAACCGATCAAACAGTGCTGGAGGTAGCTATGGAAGCCGGCTTCACTTCAGCTAGTCGTTTCTATGCCACGTTTCAGAAAATCACTGGCCTGTCTCCCCGTGCCTATCGTTCGTCTCTCCTGCCTTAGAACAGGCTACTGCAAGGGCATTGCATAGTTGATGCCAGCTGCGAGACCTGGAACGAACTCGCACCTGCCTGGTCCTCTCGCCTAGCCGTTCGTTCCACTTTGACATGAGAAGCCTTCACTCCTTTGCGGCCCATGACACCTGACGTAGCACCAGGCCTGAGAGTATACCACAGCCTGAGGACGGCATCATTGCACCGACGGCAAGAAAAATCAAGGATTTATGTAGCTCTTCAGGTACCTGTCTTGTGCTGCCTGCGGCGGCAGGGGAGAAACAAGAGAAGGAAGCGAGGACACCTCGCGCTCCGGCAGGGGGACTGCGTCCCCCTGCACCCCTGCTGAAGAGTTACGGATTTATTAGAGTCGCAGGAGGAATAAACTTCAGGCCGCTTGAGATTTGTTTTCTTTGCCGCGCACGAGCGAAGTGAAGACGCCGACGAAGGCTATGGCAGCGCAGATGATAAAGGTGATATGGAAAGCATGCGCGAAAGTCTGCTGCAAAAGATTGACCTGCGCGGCAGACAGGGCATGCCTGTTTCCCTGCAAGGCAAGTATGCCGCCTGCCGCTGCGCCACCGAGCCCGGCGAAGATGGCGCCTGCCAGGGCTACACTCAGACTCTGCCCGACGACGCGGCCGGTAGCGAGGAAGCCGGAAGCGCTGCCCTGCCGCGAACGCGGCGCAGCACCCAGTAGAGCGCTGTTATTTGGAGATTGGAACATAGCCTGCCCGGCTCCGATAACGATCAAGCGCCACACGATGTCCCAGACCGAGCTATGCGCGTCTAGCTGGCTGATCAGGAGCAGTCCAAGGCAGGCCAGCGCCAACCCGCCGGCCGCCAGCCAGCGCGTACCGATACGATCGGCCAGGGCGCCGCTGAATGGGGCAAGCACTGCAATGGTGAGCGGCAGAGGGGTGAGAAGCAGTCCAGCTTCTGCTGTCGGGAAGCCGCGCAGTTCTTCCAGGTAAAAGGGCAACATGAAGCTTACGGCAAACAGCGCCAGGAAGCTCAATACGAGGCTGATATTAGCCGAGAGGAAGACGCGGTTATGCAGCAATTCCAGTTCGATGATCGGGTCAGGGACGCGGCGTTCAACTACAACCAGGGCTACCAGCGCGATGACGCCGCACAGCAGTGTAGCTATGAGGAGCGGAGAAGACCAGCCCCATTCCTGGCCGAATGAGAGCCCCAATGTCAGGGCGACGAGCCCGGCCGCCAGCAGCACAGCGCCCAGGGGATCGAAATGTCCTCGCCCGCGATGCATACGCTCGGTCAGAACACGCGTGGAAGCAATGATGCCAATGATGCCAATGGGAACGTTGACGAAGAAAATCCAGCGCCACGTCAGGTGGTCGGTGATGATGCCGCCAAGCGTGGGACCGGCGCTCACACCCAGGGCGACGACGACGGCATTCAGACCTAAGGCGCGTCCACGCTCCCTGGCAGGAAAGGCGTTTGTTAGCATTACAGGACTAATGGACATGAGGAGCGCCCCGCCTAATCCCTGGAATGCTCGCGCTGCGATCAACATGCCGAGCGACGAGGCCGCGCCACAGATAGCCGAGCCAAGGGTAAAGATGACCAGGCCAGCTATCCAGACCGGCTTGCGCCCAATCATGTCTGCCAGCCGCCCAATAGTCAAGAGCGTTCCCGCAACAACGACGAGATATGCGATTGTCACCCACTCGACAGCCCCATTCAAAGGGACTCCAAAATAGTGAGCGATGGTGGGAAGACTGATGTTTACAATAGATGAGTCGAGCGTTGCCATGAAGACCCCGACTGCAACGATTGCGAGCACAGCCCACTTATTGGTATGTTCTGCGCTATCGCTGCGCCTTGTAGAGTCCAATTCATTCAAGTCTTTACCTGGCTCAGCACGCCCGTTTGCTGTTTGCGGGACGTTCGATTGAGTTTGCTGTTGTTTCATGAGATGTCCTGGTGATTATAGCTTCCAGGGTAATAATGGATATGAAGGTGATCGGGAAGCATGGCACCCGTTCTTTCTCATGGCACCCGCAAGGGGTGCCACTACTATATTCTCCCCATCTTATTTACACTCATGAAAACAACATCACGCTTCATTTCTTCCCGTAGGGGTACCACCACGGCTTGGCGCCACCCTCGAAGTCCCAGTGGACATGTTTTGTCTCGCGGAACTCGTCGAGTCCCTCTTCGCCCAGTTCGCGGCCCATGCCGCTCATTTTGAAGCCACCGAACGGCCCGGCGTCGTTATCGGTCAGCGGGTCGTTGATCCAGAGCGTACCCGCCTCGACTTCCTCGAAGAAGCGTTTGGCCTTGACCGGATCGTACGTGTAGAGGTTGGCCCCCAGGCCATACTTGCTATCGTTGGCCAGGGCAATCGCCTCGTCGAAGCTGCGATAGGTCATGATGGGAATGGCAGGGCCAAACGTTTCTTCGTTCATGATTGTCATGGAATGATCGACGTTGGTCATGACAGTGGGTTCATAGAAGTAGCCGCGCTCCAGGTGAGGCGGGCGGCGTCCACCGGTCAGGATCTTCGCGCCACGTGCGCCGGCTTCTGCCACCTGTGTCTCGATTGTGGCACGGTAGCGATCACCAATGAGGGGTCCTATATCCGTCGCGGGATCGAGGCCGGAGCCGAGGCGCAGGCTCCTGGCATAGTCCGAGATACGATCAATGAACGCGGGTGCGATGGATTCATGCACGTAGACACGCTCGGTGGAGGTACATACCTGCCCGGTGTTGAGCAGCGCAGCCCACGCTACACCGGGCACGGCCACATCCAGGTCGGCATCTTCCGCGATGATAAAAGCATCTTTGCCGCCAAGTTCCAGGTGGAGCTTCTTCATCTGCGGCGCGACCAACTGCGCGATGCGCTGCCCTGTCGCCAGCGAACCGGTGAACGCAATTACGCGCACTCGTGGATCGAGCACGAGCGGCTCACCGCAATCCTTGCCATAGCCGCTGACGATGTTGACCACGCCAGGAGGAAGATGGGCAAACAGTTCGGCGAAGAGCAGGGTTGAGAGCGGCGTCATCTCTGAAGGCTTGAGGACGACGGTATTGCCAGCCGCCAGGGCCGGAGCAACTTTCCACGCCATGAGCAGGATGGGGTAGTTCCAGGGGACGATGGCGGCAACGACGCCGTAGGGTTCTTTGAGCACTAGCGCGAGTTGGGTCTCCTCTATGGAAGGGATGACGCGCCCACGGCTACTGCGCCCAATTTCGGCATAGTAGTGGAAACAAGCCGCGGACCAGCCCATCTCGTCCTTGTTCTCGACGAGTGGTTTGCCGCCTTCCATGGTCAGCAGGCGTGCAAATTCTCCGGTACGCGCGGTGAGCTTGTTGGCGACCTCGTGCAGCAGTTCCGCTTTCTGTCCCGCCGGAATCCTCTTCCAGGCAGGAAATGCCGCCTGGGCAGCCGAGACGGCAAGATCGATATCGGCGGCGTTGGCAGCAGGGGCGGTGTCGATGATCTCTTCGGTCGCAGGATTACGTACCTCGATAACATTCCCGGAGCTTCCTGACGTGTGTTCGCCATTGATCCACATCTGGTAGGACATAGTATGCCTCGCTTTGTTTGAAACGTTTGGTTCTTCTGTCTGCCTATATTATCATATTTTATGGGGGAGGCTCTTGTTGTTACTCCCCGTTATCGAGTTCGCCGCGCCATAGGCGGCGCATCTCTTCGTTCGCAGCCAGCAGTTCGGTAAGCGTGCCCTGCGCATCGATTTTGCCGTCTTTGAGGATGATGATGTGGTCGGCACGCTGTAGAGCTGCGCGCCGGTGCGTGACCACCAGGCAAGTCGCCGCTTTCTGGGAAAAGACGCGTTCCCACAAGGTATGTTCGGTCTCCACATCAAGCGCGCTTGACAGGTCGTCAAAGACCAGTAACGCGGGCTGGCGTACAAACATGCGTGCAGCAGCAGTGCGCTGTGCCTGCCCACCAGAAAGGCGAATACCTCGCGGCCCGATCGTGGTGTCCAGTCTGTGCGGCATCTCCTGGATATCCTGTTCCAGCACGGCGGCGTGAATAGCTCCCGGCAGATCGGCCCTGTCTTCCAGAATACCCAGCAGGATATTGTCGCGCACTGTGGCGCTGAACAGGCGCGGGATCTGAGGAGTATAGGCTGTGTGCGGCGGTTTGAAGAAATCCGTGGGATTAGCGATGCGCTCACCGTTCCAGTAGACCTCACCGCTCTCCTGCGGTAACAGTCCGAGCAGCGTGCGCAACAGGGTCGTTTTGCCGGAACCGACGCGCCCGGTGATGACGGTGAACGAGCTGTATGGGATGCGCAGGTCAATGCCGGTAATCCCCCGGTCTGTGCCAGGATAGTGATAGGTAAGTTCGCGTACTTCCAGCTTAGCGAATGTGTGCTCTGGCATTGCCGCTGTGGATGGCAGTTCTGGCAGTGCTCCACGCTCGTAGACCGGTGCGTGCTCGATCAGGACGCCCGGCGGCTCATCGGGGATCAGTTCAACCATGCGTTTGATAGAGACCTCCTGCTGCTTGTAATCACCGATAAACATGCCCCATGTCGCTGGCAGGCGCGTCGTAAACCAGAGGTAGTAGATAAAGAGCGCGAAGTCGCCGACAGTGAACGTCTTCGCTGCCATTGCCTGGGCCGCAAGCAGCAGCGTAATGCCAATACCAAAGGAGACGGCATTATCGGAGATTGACTCAAGGAGTTCACCAAACAGGCGGTCGCGCAGCATGGTTTTACGGCGGGCATCATTAAGTGCGCGGAAGTGGCCGATTACATCCTTTTCGGCATTAGCGACTTTCACCGCCTGCACTGCAGAGAAGAGCTCTCCCAGGAAACCGATGACGTTACCGGTCGCTTCACGAGCGGCGTGACGATAACGATGAATTCGGCTCCAGGCAAGGCGCGCTACGACGATGGAGAGCGCCAGCGGCAGGAAAATGACCAGTGTGATCGTCAGATTGATGCGGGCCATAACGATAACTGCGATAAGCGACGAGATGGTTTGCCCGGCCATATCGGGAATCCACAGCGGGAAGTCCGAGGTTTCGCCGACATCATGATCGTAGCGGCTAATAGCGTCGCCCACCGGGACCGGCAGCGGCAAGGCAGCGGGACGGCGCAGCGCGCTGGCGAAAAGATTGAAACGCAACAGCGCTCCCACCGTATAGCGGAAGGTAACATCGCCCCATATCTCGCCAAAAGATGCCGCCTGGCGTACCAGTTCGACTGAGATGTAGAGCGCGATCAGCTCCCACAGTCCAATGGTGACCGGGGCCGATCCCGTGATGGTATCGAAGACCGCCTTCTCGATGAGACCAGGTATCACCTGAATAATGAAAAACGCCATGTGAAAGATGCTGTAGACAATGTAGGGCCAGGGCCGGTAACGGACGAGGCGCCAGTTGAAAGGCCAGGTTTTCAAGGTACGCTGCTGCTCTCGCGATGGTGATGCGATCATGCCAGTACCTCCTCCAATCCAGTCTGGAGCAGACGGTAAAAACGTGAGTTCGGGTCGTTTACCAGAGTGATGCGAGGTCCGTACTCGACGATGCGCCCATGCTCCAGGATCATGATGTCGCCGGCACGCTGCACCGTTTGCAGGCTATGTGCAATGACTATGCCGGTACGACCTGCCAGCAAGCGGTTTACCGCGCGTTCCAGGAGCCGCTCTGTAAGGGGGTCCAGGCGCGACGAGGCTTCATCCAGGATCACGAGTCCGGGGTGTTTGAGAAAGACGCGGGCGAAGGCCAGCAATTGCGCTTCGCCCGCCGATAGTCCCTGACCGCCGGCGCCCAGTCGCGTATCCAATCCCTGTGGCAGCGATTGCAGCCATTGCCACAGATCCAGTTCTTTGAGCGCTTGCGCGATCCGCTCATCGCTGATGCTCCGGTTGAAAAATGTCAGATTGTCGCGGATGCTGGCATGGAAGAGCTGCACATCTTGCGTAACCATGCCAATATGATTGCGCAAATCTTCCAGAGCCACAGCGCGAAGCTCCTTTCCATCGAGGTAGATACCTCCGGCAGTGGGATCGTATAGGCGGAAGAGCAGGCGAGCAAGCGTCGTTTTGCCACTGCCGGTACGTCCTAGCAATCCCAGAACTTTGCCCGGCTGAAGCTGGAAAGAGATGTCTTGCAGGACGTTCTCCTGCCCATCATAGCTGAAAGTGACGGAGCGGAATGCGACTGCCAGCGCGCTGCCGGGCAGCATGGTGTGCGCCTGGTCCTGTAGGTGTGATTGAATATGAAAAAGCTCCTCGACGCGTTCGATGCTGGCAGATGCTTGCTGCAGGTCTTCGACTTGCTCCTTGATGGTTTGCAGAGGCGTGGAAAGCATCCCGATGTAGTACACAAACAGGTAGGCAGTGCCAATAGTGATCTGATGCTGCATGTACAGGTATGCTCCCATGGCCAGCCCAACTGTGTAGCCGATGACATACAGGAAGTTGGTGCTGAAGAAGGTCAGATTGCTCACAAGGCGTGCGCGACGATACGTTTCAAGCAGGCGGCGCAGAAGGGAGAACAGGAGACGCGTGACGTATGGCTCCGCTCCCGCCGCGCGAATATCCTCCATGCCTGTCAGGTGCTCTTCCAGGAAGCCATAAAATCCGGCGTTGGCCTGGCGCTCGCTTGCCCATTGTTTGACAGCGACGTGCTGCAACAGGCGTAGAATAACAAATGTCAGGATGCTGTACAGTGTGAGAGCGATGCCCACACGCCAGTCCTCGCGCCATAGGAACAGCAGGACGCCGCCGATCAAGAGCGCATTTCCTAACACCTGGATGATGAATTGTGAGAAGAAGCCAGCCAGCGTCGTCACGTCGCTATCGATGCGCTCGATCAGCTCGCCTGGCGTGTGCGTCTTGTGAAAGGACATGTCCAGGCGCAGGCAGTGCAGCGCAAGGTCCGCGCGCAAGGTATTGGTAGCCGTCCAACCTACGTTTTCGGCTGTATAGGTGGAAGAGAAGGCGACCGTGCGCTGTAGAAACGCGATGGCGAGAAAGAATCCTGCTGCGATCAGCAGGGCGGACAGAGGACTGCCCGCCTGCGTTGCGTCGATGAAGTAGCGTATCACCTGCGGGTTGATTAATTGCAGCGCGATATTGCTCATCAACAGGATCGAGAGCAAGATGACGCTGAGCCATTGCGGTTTGAGGTACGTCACCAGCAGGCGCCAGTAGTGCCCAAACTGAGTGTGCATAAGTTCTAGTTATTCCTTTCGCCCGGTGCGCTGGGTATATTTCCTGCCAGGTATGTTGAGCGGCAATGAAGCCGTGTGCTCATGCAGCGAGGCTGCCTGCGGTGAGGGGAAGGGTGACCCTGGACATTGTCTCCGTGACGACAGGCAATTGCGCAGGCGACGAGAAGCCACGGAGAGGCGCACCGGAGACCAGAGGCGAAAGAAAACAGTAGGCAGAAGCGGGTGGCTGCCTGATTAGAGGTGGGATGATTGTGGTACGAAGAGATGACACGCTGTATCAGCATGATCTTTCGTAGTGACCGTGTTCAGTTTTGGCTCAGGCACACTCAGTTGGACCACACCCTGGTGATGGCTAACATGATGTTTCTAAACCTCCTAATAAAGGTATTGAAAGAATAGTAGCATATTTCTGGGAGGTATACAAGGTCTGAAGATAAGCGAGGTCTTCTTGCCCATAAGTCTTGAATACGCTATACTGCCCTCGTAGAGTATGTGCTCTCTTGCCTTTACAGGCAATCAATCGTAACCACATTGCAGATACGCCCGAAGAACGTATAAACGTGGGAATGTGTTTCTTGAAGAAGGTATATGTAGAGTGCCGAAACCTAAGTCTAAGCCGCAACAGCTTTCACTGACGGACGCGCCATATTCAGGCGTCTCTCACCATAATCGACGCCTTTTCTCCGATCATTTCCTTGATGAGTTGCTGCCGAACGAGGAGCCCTGGAGGCAGCACTGGCAACAACTGTGGGTTGAAGCTGCTCCCATTATGGGAAGCCTGAAACAGCGCTTTGCTGCTTTTGCGCCTACCAATGCAACCAACGAGGCACAGACGGAACAGGAGTGGATTCGACCTGTCTTACAAGAACTTGGACATAGCTTCGAGGTACAAGCTCCACTCAAGGTGCCTGGTAACAAGGTGCAGCGCCCAGATTATGTCTTCTACCGCGATGAGATGCAGCGTCGTGAAAATAGAAACAGGATTATTGATGAAGATGCCAACCAACACGGAGCCTTTGCTGTTGGGGATGCCAAGCCTTGGGAGCGTTCACTCGACCACATGCTTAAAGGAGAGAGTGACGAGGACAATAAAAACCCTGCCTTTCAGATCTTTTTCTATATGCTGCATAGCGGGCTGCCATGGGGTATACTCAGCAACGGGCGGCGCTGGCGACTTTACCATGAGCGTACAGCGCACAAGCTAGAGGTATTCTACGAGGTTGAGCTGCCGGATCTGCTGGCGTCCAACGACGTGGAGAAGTTCCTCTATTTTTATGCTTTCTTTCGTCGTGGCGCTTTTGAGCCGGGGCCGCTGGCATTAGAGCAACTCCTGCAAGCCAGCGCGGACTATGCCCAGCAGATGAGTGACAACCTACGCCAACAGGTGTACGACGCGCTCTGTGACGTAGCCCAGGGTTTTTTAGACTATCCAGAAAATAAACTCGCGCCAACGCCTGATACCTGCCGCTTGCTCTACGGCAGCTCGCTGATTCTACTCTATCGCCTGCTCTTTATCCTCTATGCCGGGGCGCGCGACCTCTTGCCACTACAAGATAATCGCAGCTACAGGCGCAGGTATAGCCTGGACGCGATTAAGCGCGACGCCGCCAATGAGCTAAAGGAAGGGCTGCTTATCCCTACATCTGGGGTTATCTGGCAGCGCTTGAAAACACTCTTCACAAGTATTGACAAGGGAAATAAGCCACTGAATGTCACTACCTTCAATGGTGGCCTCTTCGATCCAGGCCAGGACGAGTACCACGCGTTCCTGGAACAGTACGCCGTTGGCGACCTGAGCCTGTGCCGAGCTATAGACAAACTGGCACGGGTGAACGAACAATTTATCGATTACCGCGACCTTGCCGAGCGACACCTGGGCACGATTCACGAGGGGTTACTGGAATACACCTTGCAAGTAGCAACGGAGCCAATGGCGGAACTCCGTTCAAGCAGCAAGATTGTTCCCGCACAGGGAGTTCCCGCGCGAGATATCGCCAGAATCTACGATACCGGCAGGGTCTATCTTGTCACTGACCGTGGCGAGCGCAAGATCACGGGCAGCTACTACACGCCTGATTATGTCATCAAATACATGGTTGAGCAAACGCTAGGACCTGTATTGAGTGAGGCGATTGCAGCATTAGGAGCCAACCCGGGCGATGCCGAAAAGATACAGGCAGTACTTTCGGTCAATGTGCTCGATCCTTCGATGGGAAGCGGGCATTTCCCCGTCGAGGTGATGGAGTACATTGCACGCTACCTGGTGGAGCTGGGGGTGCAAGCTGAAGCGACGAGCGAGAGCGACCTGACCTACTGGAAACGGCGCGTTGCGCAACAATGCATCTATGGCGTTGACCTGAACCCGCTGGCCGTGGAACTCGCCAAACTTGCGCTGTGGCTGGCGACAGCGGCTAAGGATCGCCCACTGAATTTTCTTGACCACCACCTGCGCCCAGGCAATGCACTCGCCGGTTCGTGGCTAAAAGACGTTGCGGCAGGGCAGCATCCAGGAGTGAAGCAGGCGCAGGAGGTCCTGGATGCTGAGAAAGCAGCAGGGCAGCTGTCGCTGCTCGATGAGGAGGAGTTTCGCCAGGAGGTCAGCGTGGCCCTGGATGCGATGAGCACGATCGAGCAGAATCCCGGTATCACCCTGGAGAACGTCAAGGCACAGGAGGCTGCCTATGAGCAATTGCGCCAGCGCTTTACCGGCAGGTACCTATACCTGGCCAACCTGGGGGCAGCGCTCTACTACGATATCGAGGTGGGCGAAGACGTGTGGCGCCTGCTGGCAAACTATGCACTTGGCAAGGCCGACAACTATACACCAGAAATGGAAGCGCGGTTCACTGCACTACTTGAGCAGGCCACGAAATTATCGACAGGGGGCAAGCGCTTCTTTCACTGGGAGCTAGAGTTCCCCGATATCTTCTACGACCATAATGGGCAGCCACTTGGGGATAAAGCTGGCTTCGACGTTGTGATCGGCAATCCGCCCTACGTGCGCCAGGAAAATTTGCAAGAGGACAAGCCTTTCTTCCAGGAACACTACGAGGTCTATCACGGCGTGGCCGATCTCTTCGTGTATTTCTTCGCCCAGGGGCTGAAGCTGCTGCGCCAGGGTGGCAGGCTGGCATATATCAGCAGCAACACGTGGTTGTATGCCAATTACGGCACACCACTCCGCCGCTACTTGCGCACACAAACGAGGGTAGAGGCAATTGTCGATTTAGGCAATAACCGTGTGTTTGCCGATGCGCCAGACCTGACCCCTTCCATTCAGATCGTTCGCAAAATACCATCCATGGATGAACATATGGCATATGCCGCCATATTTGCACGCGGGGAGCCAGTAAAGACGTTTAAGGAACAGCTTGCTGCAAAGCAGTTCGCACTCTCTATTCATGACCAGCTTGATACGGGATGGCAACTAACCAGCAATGCTTCGCGTGCGCTAGTTGCTAAGCTACTAGAGACTGGCAAGCCCCTGGGAGAAGTCGTACAGGGACGCATATATTATGGGGTAAAGACAGGACTGAACGAGGCATTTATCATCGACCAGGCCACGCGAGATCGGCTGGTGAAGGATGATCCAGCATGCATGGCTATCATCAAACCGGTGCTACGTGGAGAAGACCTGCGGCCCTGGTACCAGGAGGACGAAGGGCGCTGGTTGACCTGCCTCCCAAGTGGATGGACAAGAGATACTTTTCCAGAACTGGGATCGTCAGAGGCGCTGGCATGGGAAAAGCTGGCTGCACACTACCCAGCACTGGCAGCTTATTTGGAGCCTTTTGCCGCAGCAGCGCGTAAACGGCAAGACAAAGGTCAATTCTGGTGGGAATTGCGTCCCTGCGACTACTATGATGTTTTCGAGCAAGTAAAAGTTTTCTGGCCTGATATCACCAGGAAATCTCGTTTCAGTTGGGGTGAGCCTAGCGTGTATATTGGCAATACTGGTTATTGTGTACCAGCGATATCGCATGCCTTGCTGGGCATCCTGGCATCTCGCACGCTCTGGTACGTACTATCACATATCTCTCAACCCCTCGGAGAGCGTGCTGGCACACTCATCTATCGATTGTTCAGGCAGTATATGGAGCGCCTGCCGATTCCGAGCTTGAATGATACTCAGCACGATCATATCGGGAAATTAGCACAGCAAATTAGCGAAAAAGCAAAGCAGCGCTACGAGGGGCGGCGTAAGACGGCACATCGCATTCAGAGTGATCTTGTCATCTCCGATAAGAAAGCTAACCAGCGACTCTCAGAATGGTGGGCACTGCCCTTCAAAGAGTTTCGCGACGAGGTGGTGAAGTCCTTTAAACGCGATATTCCCGTGAAGGACCGCAACGAATGGGAAACGTTGCTGCGGGAACGTACCGCCGAGATCGAGAAGCTCACAGGAGAGATTGTGCAACTGGAGACGGAGTTGAACGAGGCAGTATACGAGGCGTTTGCTTTGAACGAGGCGGAGATAGCGCTGATCGAGCAGGAGACGAAGTACCGGTACGGAGAATGGTAGCCAGTTAATCCTCCTGGAGCGCCTTCTTCAATTCCTTCACGAATCCGACTACGCCCTGGGCCCAGGTCATCTCGGCTTCGCGTCTGGCCTGTTCTTGTTGTTGCCTGGCCTGAGTTTGCCTGTGGCGCAGCGCCTCTTGCTCGGCTTTATGTCGAGCTTCCTCAGCGCGCGTGGCATCGTAGGCGGCGCGTTTGGTGGGATTGCTCAAGACCGCGTAGGCCTCGTTGAGCAGCTTGATGTGCTGGTCTCGTGCCTGCCGGTTGAGGTCGGGGTGATATTTACGCACCAGGCGGCGGTAAGAGCGCTTGATCTCGGTGGCTGTTGCCGTGGATGGGACTTCGAGAGCTACATAGTAATCTGGCATCAGGCACCTGTGCTTCCAAAACCGCCCCGGCCCTTACCTACTTCATCCACTTCGTTCCACACTGCCCGCGCAACCGGAATAAACATACCCTGGGCAATACGCTCACCGCGCTTCACCAGCACCGCCTCATCGCGAAAATTGTAGGCCTGCACCATCAACTCATCACCTTCGCCGCAGTAATCTTGATCGATGATACCTACGCCCTGGGGCACAAGCAAGCCTTTGCGGCGCGGGGTGCTACTGCGCATGGTCAGGAGCAGCATATACCCGGGCGGCGTTTGTATGATAACATTTGCCGGGATGAGCCCGAGGGTGCGCGGCGCGATTTCCGTGTCTTCGCGGCAATGCAGGTCAAAGGCTACTGAACCCTCCGTGGCGTAGGTGGGCAGTGGCAAGTCAGGATCAATGCGCTTGATGGCGACATGTAATAGCTGTGTCGATGCGTCCATGTCTGTTATTCTAGAGAATAAGCAGCACAACGTCAAGATATGTATTTCCAGAGCCCTTTGCCACTTTCGTGGAGCTGGTACGTATTATAAATAGGAATGATTCTATCTTAGTGCGCAGCATATATATGTATCTTGTGATGTCCTGACAAAAACAGGCTGTGGGGACTAGAACGAAAGGACACCTTTGCGTTATAATTAGGGAAGGAATATTTTCCAGGCTTACCGTGTTTCATAGATATGGATACGTATTCCTCCCGCCAGCATGTGGACACGGTGTTCCGATCAGAGAAAGGACGGCTTCCCCTGAGTTTAGGACAGACTGAAGAAGGATACCACCATCTTGCTGCTTGAGATATAACTGCTCATGGAGGGCGTAGCATGATCGAACTACAGCGACCCATGAAGGAACCAATGATAACCCTAGAAGATACCAGTCTGAAGGAACTTGAAAAACACTTCGACAATGTTGACGAGATGTTTCACAAGGACCTTGATTATATAGAGGATGAGGACCCTGGCAAAGAAGAGCAGGAGTTGGAAGAGGACCTCAATAGTCTGGAGCCAGCACCTAATGAGTTGGAAGCAATGTCTGATATGCATGAAGAACTAACTCAATTGTCCAGTTCACCTGAACTGGATAGCGCAGCGCTGCTCATGTTGCCCAAGATCGCCACCGAGGGCACCCCACCCGTACGTCGCCCAACGATGCGCCGCCGCCGCTCAGAAGAGCAGGATGAGAACGCGGTAAATGCAACCGACGCGGGTGAATCGGACGCTGTGATGACCTACCTGCGTGAAATTGGCCGGGTACCGATGATTACGCACGAGCGTGAGATCGAACTGGCACAGCGCATCGAAGAGGGTGATCGCGACGCAATGAAGCAGTTTATCCTCGCGAACCTTCGTCTCGTAGTAAGCATTGCCAAGCGCTATGTTGGGCGTGGTCTCACCTTGCTTGACCTGATTCAGGAGGGCAACATCGGCCTGATCCGCGCCGTTCAACGCTACGATTGGCGACGTGGTCACCGTTTCTCAACACACGCGACATGGTGGATTCGCCAGGCGATCAGTCGTGCCGTTGCTGACAAGGGACGGACGATCCGTCTCCCTGTCTACGTCAATACTGCACTGAACCGCATCCGCCGTGAACGCCAGAGGCTATTACAGGAGCTTGGCCGCGAGCCAACAGAGCAGGAACTGGCAGACGCGACCGGGCTGGATCCTGTGCGTATGGTTGAGTTACAAGCTGCGCCTGGCGCGCCTGTTTCCCTGGAGTTGCCAGTTGGTGAAGACGAGGAACAGGAATTAGGTGATGTGCTTGCGGATACCGAGTCGGCCTCACCCGAAGACATTGCCACCACGCAAACCCTGAAGGATGAAGTGCAGCGTGTCCTCGAAGCTGTATTGACACCGCGTGAGCGACTCGTCTTACAGTTACGTTTTGGCCTGGGCAACGGCCAGGCTCATCCTCTGGAGCAAGTAGGACGCGAGCTGGGTATTACCCGTGAGCGGGTGCGCCAGATCGAGGCCGGAGCGCTTGCAAAACTGCGCCAACCACCCGTACTGGAACGGCTGCGCGGCTAAATCTTGTGAACAAGGTACCGAGCTGACCTGGCAGTTCTGCCAGGTCAGCTTTATGTCTGCCGGCTTTTTCCCAGGTCACGCTCGACGTGCTGGACATTTCTGACCTTTTCGATACGCGCAAAGAGGCGCTGCATCTGATCCAGGCTATCGATCTCCAGCGTGGCATTAATGAGCACAACCTGCTTACCCACACTCACATTTGAGTTTACCGCCGTCATATTCACGCCTGCTTCCGAGACCACGGCAGCAATGTCGCGAATTAAGCCTGAGCGATCGCGGGCGGTGATGATGATGGGCGCCAGGTAGTGCTGCTGCGCCATACTTGTCCAGCTCACGTTGATCAGGCGCTCGCGTTCGCGCTGGCGATAGCGATCGATATTTTTGCAATCGGCGCGATGGACAATGGCCCCCTTGCCCCGGCTGATGAAGCCTACGATCTCATCGCCCGGCAGAGGGCAGCAGCAATTGGCCAGCCTGGTCAGCAATCCACTCACTCCGGCGACCTGCAAGCGTGCCGCGGGCACCTGCTTAGGCGCCACGGGCAACGGCAGAGCTGCCTCGTCATCTTTCTCGTCTTTCTTTTCGCGCTGCTCACGAAGTTGTTGCCAGCGGTCAACCAGCTTCACCGCGGCAGCATGTGGGCGGATTTCGTCGCTGCCGATAGCTGCCAACACGTCTTCGAACGCTGCCTGGTGAAACTCGCTTGCCAGCCAGTGTTGATTTTCCTCGCCAAGTATATCATCGTCGCGAGCATTCATCATTTTGAGTTCGCGCTCCAGGCGTTCGCGCCCGATCTGGATATTGATAGCGCGTTCGTGTACTTTCAGGTAGCGGCGAATCTTGCTGCGAGCAGCAGTGGTGCGAGCGAAATTGAGCCAGTCACGGGTGGGGTGGGCCGTGCGGTTGGTCATGATATCCACAATATCGCCACTGCGCAGCTCATAATCCAATGGCACCATGCGCGTCAGCAGGCGATCAGCACTATGCTCGGTGGTAACACGAGCACCAGCACACCTGTCGCCGATCTTCGAGTGGATGCGATAGGCGAAATCGAGCGGCGTCGAACCGATGGGCAGGTCTTTGACCTCGCCCTTGGGCGTGAACACGAAAATCTGCTCCTGGAAGATGTCATCTTTGACCGCCTCGATAAACTCAGTGTCACTGGTGGCAAATGAGCGCAGGTCACGCTGCCAGTCGGCCAACTGGCGCAGCCAGGTCAGCAGTTCCTTGGCCGAAGCAGAGGCATGATCGCCGACATCCTTGTAGTGCCAGTGCATGGCTACCCCATATTCTGCCATCTCGTGCATAGCAAAGGTGCGAATCTGAATCTCCACCAGCCGGTCATCCAGACAGAAGACCGTGGTATGCAGTGCTCGATAGCCATTGGGCTTAGGGTTGGCGATAAAGTCTTTGATGCGTCCTTCTTTTGGCTTCCACAGGCTATGGACGTGACCCAGGGCAAGGTAGCAATCCGGGGTAGACTCGACCAGGATGCGGAAGGCAATCAAATCATGAATCTGGCTGAAGTCAGCGGCCTGGAGGTCTTCTAAGCGTTCGCCTCCCCCGGAGGTGCGCTTGAGCTTCTGGTAGAAGCTATACAGGTGCTTGACGCGCCCCGAGACCTCGGCACGCAAACCCAGCTTCGCCATTTCTTCGCGCAGAATAGTGCAGACGCGATCAACATAAGAACGCCACTGCTTGCTCTCCAACTCGACCTGTTTGCGGATCCACGCGTATTTTTCCGGCTCTAGAATGGCAAATGCCAGGTCCTCCAACTCAGACTCCACGCGTGCCATGCCCAGCCGGCCAGCCAGCGGAGCATAGATCTCGCGGGTCTCCTGGGCCATGGTGAGCATATCCTGGTGAGCAACCGGGTAAGAGGCGGCCTGGATCAAGCGCATGGCATGCAGGCGATAGGCCAGCTTGAGCAAGACGACGCGCGGGTCTTCGGCCATGGCAAAAAACATTTTGCGTACCGTTTCGGCCTGCAGGCGGCGCAAGTTTTCACGAACACGCCGCTTCTTTTGCTCGCGGCTACTCTCGCCCTCCACGTCGGAGCGAGCCAGGATCGCTCCTGCCTGTTTCTTGCGCTCCAGAATATTCAGGCGCAGCATACTGCCAAGGACGCGGGCGACAGCCGGACCCAGGATGTTCTCGACGCGTTCGAGCGCCAGGCGTTCCGCGTCGACGGCCTCGAAGAGGAGTCCAGCAGCGACACCAACGGCGTCGATATGCATATCAGCCAGGATAGTTGCCACGGCCAGGGCATGCTCGAGCGGTGGGATGCTGGTGGGACTCAGCGAGTTATGCAGGTCTTTACAGGTATCTTGAGCAAGCTGGAGGGCCAGCGAGACCTGTTCGACTTCGGCCGGAGCCATATCCTGTCGTACGATGGTGAGAAGGTGGTTCTCCTGCGCCAGAAGCGAGGTTTCAACAATCTCCGTACCACTAGCAGGATTCGGCGCCACGGGTTGTGGCTCTACAGATGTACCCATATTACGATGTTCTATTTCCAGGTTGTAGCCCTGAACCGTCATCACACATTTCAGGCTACAAACGTATACTTATGCTAACTACCAATACGACGACCAAGATCTCGATCCACACTTACGACATTTTTCACCTGCCGCAGGTGATTGAAGATTGGCTCGATCTGGTCTACCGTTTCTATTTCCATTGTCGCAGTGATGACCGCCTTCTGTAACGAGGCATTGGTTGTCGATGCCACCGCGGTCATATTGATACCCGCATCCGCTACCACTGCAGCAACATCGCGCAGGAGGCCGGCGCGGTCATGAGCGATGATGATGATTGGAGCCAGATAATGCTCCTGCTCTATTTGCAACCAATTGATTTCTACCGGGTGCTCGCGTACATGCTCTCGAGAGCGGCGCAAGGTGCGACAATCCCTACGATGTACAACGATGCCCCTGCTGGGATTAAAGAATCCGACGATTGGATCGCCAGGAAGCGGGCAGCAGCAATTCGCCAGTTTGATGACAACCTCCGTGGTATGAGGCACAGTGCCATCGGCAGATGCCGTATGTGGATGCACGCCATTTGCATGATTGTGCTGTCCATTATTATTTTGATGGGCATCTACAGGCACCCGCCTGGATTCATCTCCAGCAGCCACCTCGCCACGACTTTGTAACAGGGGCGTAAGATACTCCAGTACATATTGCAAAGGTAAATCATCTCGTCCTAACGCAACATATACATCGTCAAGCGATGTGTATTTCTTGATAGTGGTCAGGGATGAGAAATCTTCTTCTTTCACTGCGCTCAAGCCAGCAGTCCCTGCTGCTTTAAGAGCCAGGTCCAGGCGCTCGCGTCCCAGTTGCATGTTGATTTCGCGCTCATAGGTCTTGAGATAGCGGCGAATCTTGCTGCGCGCGCTAGTAGTACGCGCAAAGGAAAGCCAATCGCGTGTTGGATGTGCTGTGCGATTGGTCACGATATCGACAATCTCGCCGCCTTTGAGTTCATAGTCAACGGGTACAAGGAGCGTGACCAGGCGCCCGCTGTTGCCCATGTTGGTAACAATGCGCGCTCCTGCACAATGATCGCCAAGGTCGGTGTGAATACGGTACGCCAGGTCCAGTGGTGTTGAGCCGCGCGGCAGATCTTTCATCTCACCTTTGGGGGTGAACACGAAAATCTGCTCTTGAAAAATGTCGCCCTTGATGGCTTCGACAAACTCATCCGCGTTTTGCGGCAGGTCGCGCTGCCACTCGCGCAGCTGCTCGATCCAGGCAAGCATCTCCTGGTAGGAGAGAGAAGCATGCTGCCGCTCTTTCAGGTACCAGTAGCTGGCGATGCCGTAATCGGCGGTGCGCTGCATGTCATGCGTACGAATCTGAATTTCCGCGAGCTGGTTATCCAGGCAGAAAACAGTCGTGTGCAGGGACTGGTAGCCATTCAGCTTCGGTGTGGCGATGAAGTCCTTGATGCGACCATCCTTAGGCCGCCACAAAGCGTGGATATGGCCAAGCGCAAGGTAGCAGTCCTGAACCGAGCCAACCAGGATGCGGAAGGAGACGAGATCATGGATCTGAGGCAATTGTTGTCTCACCTCAACAACGTCAGCGCCAGTATCTGGCTGTAACTTACGGTTGATACTGGCAAGATGCTTTTGCCAGGTCTGTACGTCTGCAGGGATTTCTGCTCGCTCCATCTCTTCTCGCAGGGATGCAACGACCTGATCCACAAATGGCTGGCGGCGGCTATGCTCCGCGGCGACTTCATGTACGAGCAATGCATATCTTTCCGGCTCCAGGTACCTGAAGGCCAGGTCTTCCAATTCAACCTGCACCTGCACCATACCCAGGCGCAAGGCAAGCGGGGCATAGATTTCTCTCGTCTCTCGCGCCGTGTATTCCTGTTGTACCGGGTTCATAGCATCGAGCGTACGCATATTGTGCAGGCGGTCCGCCAGTTTAAGTACCACAACGCGCGGGTCTTCCGCCATGGCGAGCATCATCTTTCTCACGGTTTCAGCACGCTGGCGACGTTTGTTGTCAGCAGAAGGAAGCGCCTGCGAATTAGAAGCTCTGGGCGTGGGTTTCCCTGCCAGGACATTAAACTTGGTGACGCCATCGACTATATTTGCGACCGCGTTCCCGAACTGGCGCCGCAAGTCATCCAGGGTATAAACAGTGTCCTCGACAACATCATGCAGCAGGGCAGCCGCAATACCATCGGCATCGATGCGCATATCTGCCAACAGCAGAGCAACCTCCAGGGGATGTTGAATATATGGTTCACCTGAACGGCGCAATGTTCCTTTGTGCGCCCGCTGCGCCAGATCATAGGCACGTTGAATCGTCTCCAGATCACGTGGAGCCAGGTATTGGCGTGTCTCTGCCAGCAATTGTTCAATGCTGGCGGAGGTAGTATTTTCGCCAAAGCGGAACGATTTTTCCTCATCCTGTGGATTCACGGTCATGCCAGGATCCTTCTGCCCGTGGTACAAATGTTTTCTCCCCAGGGCATACTTAAAAAACCTTTGCACAAACATTGCAAAACGATTGTGCGTTACTCGTATTATAGTATGTTGAAAGTGGGTGTCAAGGCGGAGAGACATAGACCCAAATAAAAATAAACAAGGCCGCGAACACACCTTGGCCTTGCTTTGCTGTTTTGCAGTCAAACGCAACGAAGAGAAACCGCCTCTCGCTGCACTTGCTCCAGAAGCCCGTGAGAGTTAGTTACGGGCTACGCGCACCTTGTCATAGCAGGGGCTGCAATAGACAGGGCGATCGTTCTTGGGGAAGAACGGCACTTGCGTCTCGACACCGCACTCAGCGCAAATGACTGTGTGCATCTCACGTGGGGCACGTTCCGAACGCCCACCTGAACCGCCAGACGTATTGCGGCGAGCCGCACGGCAGGAAGGGCAGCGACCGGGTTCATTCATGAGACCTTTTTGCTGGTAGAACTCCTGTTCACCCGCGGTAAATACAAAATCATTTCCGCACTCACGGCAGCGAAGGGTTTTGTCAACGAAACTCAACTAGGGACCTCCTAAGACAGTATGATGGTATCTAGCCTCACATAGAGGCGGCACCGAAGGGTCCATTTTTAGCGGATATCACCAGCCTGTCTGTCACCCTTACCAGCGTGGGACCGGATATTCTGGACGAGCACCGTACGCGAGACCGAGATCGGATACCGCATGCAAGCATACACTATCTTTCGCCGATTTGCAAGCGTTTTCTCAGGAAATTATGAACATGGCGCAATTCTTAATACTTTTTAGGTGTGGCATTGAGACTATCATGCCTGATAGCTGCTCGATTTATGTGATAAAATCATCGGTATAGATGGGAACCGTCGCAGTGAATTGGACGTAAGTTATAGTGAGGAATTGATGTCGTCATTTTCATTTACAATCGAAGCCGAGTGTGCTGAGACGTGGGCGAGGGCGGGAACGATCTCGACGCCTCATGGAGTGATCCAGACACCTATCTTCATGCCTGTTGGCACGCAGGCGACGGTAAAAAGCGTTTCGCCTGAAGAGCTGCATGAAGCAGGGGTGGCAATCCTTCTCGCCAACACATATCACCTGATGTTACGCCCAGGCTCGCAACTGATCAGCGATTTTGGCGGACTGCATACCTTTATGCACTGGGACGGCCCCATTCTGACCGATAGCGGCGGCTTCCAGGTTTTCAGCCTTGATCACCTGCGCAAACTGAGCGAGGAGGGAGCGGCTTTCAAGTCGCACCTGGATGGATCGACATACCTGCTGACGCCGGAGAGCGTCATGCGGATCGAAGCTGAACTTGGCGCGGATATCATCCTGCCGCTGGATATCTGCGTCGCCTATCCCTGCACTCCAACAGAGGCGCAGGAGGCGATGGAGCGCACCCATCGCTGGGCCGAGCGCTCTCTTGCTGCCAAGGAGCGCTATCGAACGGAGCAGACGCTTTTTGGTATTGCGCAGGGTGCGTTCGAGCCGGAACTGCGCCAATACAGCGCGCACGTCATTGGGAACATGCCGTTCGCGGGGATTTCGGTCGGTGGGCTCTCCGTGGGCGAACCGAAAGCAGTGATGTGGGAGATGCTGCGCCATGTCACGCCCGAATTGCCAAAGGATAAGCCGCGACATCTGCTGGGCGTCGGCTCGCCCGAGGACTTCGTGACGGCGGTCGGCCTGGGTATGGATATGTTCGATTGCGCTCTGCCCACGCGGGTTGCTCGACATGGCGGACTTTTTACGCGTCATGGGCGAGTAAACATCACCGCGGCGCGTTTTCGTGCGGAGCGCGGCCCCGTCGAGGTGGAGTGCGATTGCTACACGTGCCAGAACTACAGCGCCGCTTACGTTCACCATCTCGCTCGCACTGAAGAGCACCTTTACTATCGCCTGGGGAGTATACACAATATACGGTATATGCTGCGCCTGGCGAGCCAGGTACGTGCCGCTATCTGCGCGGGGACCTTTGCGGCCTTCCGCGACAGGTTCCTGGCCAGCTATATTCCGGCACAGGAAGCGGTGCGTGAAGAGCAGCGTGAAAAATGGAAGATGGCGCGACGAGCAAACAAGGCGTAGGGGCGCACCACCAGCGCCCGAGGAGCAAAGGAATCCTTGATGAATGCACCATATCGTTTCCTCCACACAGGGATACAGGATGCGGCCTTCAATATGGCCATCGATGAAGCTGTGCTGGTCCATCACCTCAATGGCGATGCTCCTCCCACGCTGCGTGTGTTTCGCTGGTCCCAACCCACGATTTCACTTGGGCGTTTCCAGAACGTCGAGCGGGAGATTCTCGGCGCCACCTGCCGGGAGCGAGGGGTAGCGCTAGTACGCAGGCCGACTGGAGGGCGGGCCGTGTACCACTTCGACGAATTCACCTACAGCATTGTGATCGGGAAGCGTTACCATATTCCATCTGGGGTGGTCGCTGCTTATGCCTACCTCGCCCAGGGGTTACAGGCCGCGCTTGCCGCGCTGGGCGTGCATGCCGAACTGAGCGAAGAACATGTCAGCAAAAATCCGTCTGCCGCCTGTTTTGCCTCCTCAACGCAGGCCGACCTGACTGCCAGCGGCTTTAAGCTGATTGGCAGCGCCCAAGTCTGGAGGGATGATGCCCTGCTGCAACAGGGATCGCTGCCACTGGTTGACCACGCCGCCGAGTTCTTCTCTATGCTGTACTATCCCAGCGAGGCCGAGCGGCAGGCAGCGCTGGCTTCCTACTGCACAAAGACCACGCCCTTACACACGTTTGTGCCACAGGCGACATGGGACGAGGTAGCGCAGGCTTTTCGCAGAGGATTCAGTACTGTATTACACGAAGATTTTGTGCCGGGCGAGTTAAGTTCCTCTGAGTGGACAATGGCACGCCAACTGGCGCAGGAAAAGTACAGCCAGTTGGAATGGCGCGGGGAGCGCGTAAGCATGGTGTAGCAGGGCGACCGCAAGGGTCGCCCCTACATATTTTGCTTTGGAAAGACTTCGAGTACCTCTTGTGAGTACGCGAGGATTACGTTATACTGGCAGCAATGCCGCATAACGAATACAAGGCGGTTAGACTCTATGAGCCGCCAAGAAGGAGCGACCGCGTGAATATGTCGATAGATATTGCGCGTAGGATTCTGGAAGCCAGTAAGCAACGCGCTAGAGAGTTACACAGCCCGGTGAGCATCGCGATTGTGGACGCGGGCGGGCACCTGGTACTCTTTGAACGAATGATGTCCCCTTATGGCTGGGCTACAGGCAATATCAGTATTGCGAAGGCAAGCACAGCGGTTATGTTCAACCAGTCTACCGATGCCGTGGCGCAATGGGGAGCAGGCATTCCCGGCTTTGCCTCCAGCCTGGCGACGATGACACAGGGAAAGTTTATCATGGCGGCCGGCGGCTGGCCCATCCGCCTGGGCGGCGCTACAGTAGGCGGTATTGGCGTCAGTGGCGGCAACGCTCCCGGGCGAGATGACGAGATCGCGCGGGCAGGATTGGCCGCGATTGAGGCGACGCCGTCAGCGCCATCACAGGGTTACATGCAACAGGCTCCACTTTCTGCACCACATTCGTCCTTGCAGCCCGCGCCATCATATCCCTCGGTGCCACAGCCCTCAGGTACCAGCGGTTCAAAGAGCAACAACAATTTCGGCTCACAGGACGTTCCAGCTGGCACACATTACCTTGCTCCTGATCAAGAGAATCCTTATAATGAGGAGACATCATCGTTCGATTCGTTTAAAGAAAACCGTTCGGGAGGACAATCATGACTACGGAGTATAATCGCAAGCCGACGAGGCGTTCCGCTCGCGCAGGGCGCAACCGTCCCGAACTCGTCGCCTCGGCATCGATGGAAGAGGTGAAAGAAGATGCCTTTACGGCAGAGGACTCTCCTACGTTAGAAGAGAGCCAGCAAGAGCTCGAGGCGACGGCGGTGACCCCACGCAAAAGGAGACTGGCCAACTTCTTCTCCACGGTTGGAAGGAGCGAGAAAGCGCCAGAAGTGCAAGAAAGTGAGGCAGCGCAAGCCAGGCTCGCGCGTGCTACTCGTGGGAAAGCCGCCAAGGATGGCGCAAAGCCGGAAGCTGAAGAAGCCAAAGAGACGCCTAAAGCGAGCGTTCCTGCTCGTCCGGCGCCCGCGCGTCCCGCCAGCCCCTTCAAGACGAAGTACCTGCTGGGCATGGTCATCTACCTGTTTGGAGCGCAGTTCATCGGCATCTACGAGCAGGCGTTCCTGCAGGCAAACCACCTGAATACTGTGCTCACCACGTTTTCGCTCTTCGGCGGCAAGGTCATTATCAGCACATCGACGCTGGTCTTCCTGGCGACGCTGCTCTTACTGCTGGTCGTGCTGGCACGCCTTGATCTTATCCCGCGCAGTCTCGGTGCATTGAGCGGTCAGCAGTCCTCCCAGGCGCGCAGAAGCACGTCGAGCAGCCAGGGGACGTCAGATAATGCCAGGCAGCCCCAGCCGACAATGAAGCAGGGGGTCAGCGGAGCGGATGACGACCTGTACCAGGAGTATCGCGCCAACCAGCGCCGCACACGCAAACGGTAAGGGTAAGATGATTCGTAGTGGAGCGATTCATCGAGCCCGCCAGGGGTCGTGGGGGATTGACAAGTACCCCTGTTCGGTATAGAATGCTGAGCGTAATCCGTTACAGTTTGCCCTCGTGGCGGAATGGTATACGCAGCAGGTTGAGGGCCTGTGCCGCAAGGCGTGGTGGTTCGAGTCCACTCGAGGGCACCCCGAAACGAAATGGAAGGGCGACTAGCTCAGTTGGTTAGAGCGGCTGCTTTACACGCAGTAGGTCTGGGGTTCGAATCCCTAGTCGCCCACCCTCAATTGGGCTGACAGGCTACTGCTTCTTCTTTCGCTCCTCCTTGTCGGTTGAGATAATATGCTCATGCGACTCCAGTACTTGCTTGACGCTGGTCAACAATTGATCGATGTCGAAGGGTTTGAAGACCACATGAACACCCTGGGAGACCAGGTAGCCTTCTTGCTCACGTACCAGGTCGAGAGCGGCTGTGCAGGCTATGACGGGAATGGTGGCCGTCGAGCGCTTCATCTTGAGCATTTGTAGCATCTGCCAGCCGGTTTTTTGATCACCGAAGACAAAGTCTAAGATGATGAGATCGGGGTTGATCCGTTCGATGTCGCTGATTTGCTGAAAGGGGAAACCAGCCAGCACGACCTCGTATCCCTCTTCTTCCAGCAGGAGGCGGAATAATTCTAAGATTTCTTGTGTGTCATTAACCACGAGAATACGTGCCAACGTATCTGTCCTTCCTGATTACTTCACCGCGCTCCAGATGGTCCAGCAGTCCTCCTCAACGATTTCTGCGTCGCCGGCAACCTGCAACTGTTCTTGCACATAGGTGATGTGGGTAACGAGGTCCTGTAGTTCTGCGTCCGTCAGTTCGTGCAGGATAGAGCGGCCGGTACGCGCCAACAAATCCTCAGACAGGGCTTCGAGGTTGGGATAGACTGCGCGCGTCTCCCAGAGTTTGCGTTCTTCAATGGACTGAAACCCGACCTGTCGCTGCGTTTGCAAGATGAGTTCGCTCCTGGGCCTGCGGGTCACCTCCAGGTTGGCGAGCCGGGGATAGCGCGAGAAGAAGTAGCCGCGGATATGCGTCTTGCTGTCCGGGAGCAAGCAATCTTCCGGCGTGCGGTCCTGCACGATCAATATACCTCCTGGCCTGAGCAGGCGGAATGCTTCTACAAAACAGGGGCGTAAGTCGTTTTGTGCTAAATGATGGATTATGGCTCTTTGCAGTACAAGGTCATAGCGTTCGGCTAGCAACCCGGTACCGAGAGCGCTGCCCAGTATGAAATCGATATTGGCGTATCCATGACAGTTTTCGCGTGCGGCCTGCAACATTTCCCGGGAAGAGTCCAGGCCGGTAACAGAAGCTGCGCCCAAGTCGGCGAGGGCTTTTGTATAGATGCCTCCACCACAGCCAATTTCCAGCGCACGCTTGCCGTTGACAGCCACGATCGAGCTGACCATGTTCATCCATGACGAGCCGGCCTGCCGGGTGGCGTATGAATAGCGGTTTTCCTGCTCATGAAAGTCGATAGACATGCGAACAGCTCCGTTCATTTGCAAAAATTAGCGCGGACCCTACAGGGATCGTGTAGTACAATGCATGAGTTATCTAAGCAATCGCCAGGGTTTACCCCATCCGCTTCGCATACTGACTCAATTTCATGAAAGAAGGATAGCACAATTGGCTCACTTGTCAATGCACAGAGCGCCAATCGTGGGATCGTTGACAGAGGGCGAGAGCGAGCGCAGAGAGATAGCAGAGGTTGCTCATCGCTCAGCAGTGGTAGCAAACAGCGCTGCGGGTGGAATGGTAGGGATAAGTTTTGCCAGCACGGCATCGTCAATGGCGACACCCGCGGCCTCCAGCGCGCTGAAGAGAACTCCGATGATTGGTTCAAAGCGGCTGTGCATGGGCCGTACCTCTGGCGAGGTTGCGTGAACTTTTTCAATGATTGTATTCGCCAGCAGCGAAGAGGGATGGTGAAAGACTCCCCCGGCTAATACGAGAGCGAAAGCCGTGCTCTCAAGTCCAACCCGGCGGGCAGCCACCTGCGCATAGTTACCGAGCGCCGAGCCATGCTCGCGCACAATGCTGCGAGCAAGGGGATCACCGGTCTCAGCTTCGTCCAGAAGCATGGGGGTCAGACCATCGAGATCCCTCCTGATACGTTTTGTGCGGTTGGTAAAGAGATAGAGCACCTCTTCAACCGAGTTCAGGTTAAAAAAGTCGAGTACGCGCCGGGTGAGCGTCGTAGGAGGTTCGATGCCGAGTTCCGAGCGACATACGGCATACAGCGCCTTCTGGCTCAACTGATAGCTACCCTGAGTCTCATCTTGCCAGAAGCTGCTATGCCATACCCGCCCGTCCGGTCCTCGTGCACCGGTCGCAGCGCCAGACCCGCATATTACCGAGACGCCGGTATTATCTGATACAGCGGCATGCAAGACACCCATGGCATCATTCTGGACGAGGATAGTACGCCCGAACCCGCGCGCCTCCATGGCAGCCTGTAAAAAGGCAAAATCTTCAGGCCAGTCGGCGCCAGCCATATTGAACACAGCGGCAGTGAGATCAGCAGCTTTGACGTGCGCGGCTCGCAACGCTTGCGCAACCGCAGATTCAATATTGGCAAGGGCCTCCGCAGCAGCTTCCACCCAGTCCAGGCCAGCACGGGAATTGTAGATGTCACCACAGCCCCCGCGCCCTGCTCCCAGGATCGTGCCATCCAGAGCAGCCACAAGCGCTATCGTCTTAGTATTTCCTCCATCGACGGCCAGCACATATGCCATAGAGTCCTCCTGATTCAAACCTGTGTATTCTCTATCGCAATAAGCGTTCAGGCAGGTATTGCCTGTGTGCTGCAGCCATCTCGTCATAAATCGCTTCCGCTTTGTGCAGCGAGAAGACAAGCGGGTTGCTCGCCAGGGCACGAATGGCATCTGTACGGCTGCCACTCCATGCAGCCTCGGCAGTCAAAGCCTGGTATTCACCGAGCATCTGCACCAATCCAAGCACATGTTTTGGCATATGACCTTGCACAAGGCGGGTCACGCCGTGGCGATCCACGTACGCGATCGTTTCAACCACCAGGTCATCTGGAAAGTCCACGATGGCTCCCTGGTTGGGAACATTGACATACCAGACCTCTTTGCGATCGTTATAGATGGCATCCATCAGATCGATAGCCAGTTCAAGTTCGTTGATACCTCCACGTGAACGGTCCGGATCGAGTTCGGGTATCTCGCGTGCGGCCTGCTCGCGATAATGCGTCCAGTAGTCAGGGACGCTGGCCATGATATCTTGTGCTCGCGTGGTTGGCTTCGCCTGGAGTTCGGCCAGGATCTCGTCTTTAAAGTAGTAGTACTGGAAGTAATGGCTCGGTAACGAGTGCATGAAGCACGCCAGTTCGACCATGCGCAGGTCATAGCGCGGTATATCCGGGTTATGGAGCATTCTCTCGTAGGCATCTTGCAGCATGGGTATGAAATCCTGCCCGTCGTAGAGATGACGTACCGTCCAGGAGCCATGGTTAAGGCCAATTGAGACCGCGTCGAGCTTTTCAGGGTCCAGGCCGATCATCTCCACGAAATCGCGGTTCCCGTTAATTGGTCCCTCGCACAACGAGATGGTGGGGATAGATGAGTGGTGCGTCACAGCTTCCGAGACGAGATTGATCGGATTGGTGTAATTGAAGAGCCGGGCGTTGGGACAGACCGTCTCTATATCCTCGATGATACTTTTCATAACCTGTATCGAGCGCAGCGCCATGAAGAAGCCGCCAGGTCCCTGCGTTTCCTGGCCAATGACGCCATGTTTGAGCGGAATGCTCTCGTCGAGATAGCGAGCCTCGAAGCCGCCGGAGCGGAAGCTCGTCAAAACGGCGTCACACCCCTGGAGTCCTTCCCGGCGCTGCGTGGTAGCAGTGATCGTCAAATCCAGGCCCCTGGCGTGTGCCATCTTCTGGGCGATAGTTTGAACGATACGCAGGCGTTCCGCGTCAAGATCGATCAGGACAACCTCGGACCCGTCGAAATTTTCGCCCTGGTGGATAAATGAGGCCATAGTACCCGCAGCACGAGTACTGCCTCCACCAACATATGCCATTTTTATACGCGCCATGCGTATGTTTCTCCTTTTAGATTAGTTAACACTACTGCGTTAGTTTTCATGTTGCGCCGCCTGCGGCGGCGCAACATGAAAGAAAAAAGGATTTTGCGAGGATTACCTGCCCCCCAGGCAGGGCACCCTATCCGGGGGATAGGTATCCTCGCGCTCCGGCAGGGGCTCGGCCCCTGCACCCCTTCTGAAAAGTTACATTCATGCTGCCTTACCCGCTTTTTTGAGTTTGATAGGTTTTGTTCCTGTCTCTTTGCGCAGGCGCGGATTGGAGATCTCGTCGATGCCAAAATTGACGAAGACGAGTCCTGCTCCTAATAGAGCAACGCACAGGCCAGGAGCTAAGAACCACCACCACGCGCCGAGCAAGAGGGCAGCGTTATTGGAGGCCGAGAAGAGCATATTGCCCCAGGTCGAGGCAGTGATATCGCCCAGACCCAGATACTCCAGAGCCGTCTCGGCCAGGATCACATAGATCACCGTTCCAAAGAACTGGGCCGCCACAATCGATGTCTGGTTAGGCAGGATTTCATAGAAAATGATGCGCCAGGTTGACTCACCAGAGGCACGGGCCGCCTGTACGCAGTCCCGGTTGCGCAGCGAGAGCGTCTGTGAGCGCAGCACGCGCGCTCCCCAGGACCAGCCCGTGATTGTTAAGATAAATCCAATTGCTAACGGCCCTTTATTAGGCAAGAAGGCCGCTAGCAGGATGGCTAGAGGCAGCGTTGGCAACACCAGGAATACATTGCACAGCAGCGAGAGCATCTCGTCCACCCATCCGAGAAAGTAGCCGGAAGACAGGCCCACCAGGACCGAAACGATCGTGGTCACCAGGCCAATACCCAGGCCCATAGAAACCGAGAAACGCGCTCCTACCACCGTCTGGACGAACACATCTTCCCCAAAATTCGTTGTGCCAAACCAGTGAGTGGCCGACGGCGACTGCAGAGTATCGGTAGTAAAGGTATGCGGGTCCTGCGGCAAGATGATTGGCCCAAAGATGGCCAGCAGGATAAAGAAGCCCACAATGAACAGGCCTAAGCTTGCCTTGCGGTTCCCTGTGACCATTCGCCATACATCATGCCAGCGATGCATCTGAGCAGGAACTACATTGACTTCAGGAGAAGGTAAACTTACCTCTTGAGATGGGACACTCATAGTTGCTAATTTCCTCCCAGGCGCACGCGCGGATCAAGCAGAACATACAGAAAGTCGGCCAGGAAGTTCGCGGCCAGCACAGCAAGGCTAATCACCAGGAAAGCCCCCTGTAAGAGCGCGTAATCATGGTTATCAACCGCCTGCAAGGTCGCCAGGCCAATGCCAGGATACGAGAAGACGATCTCGGTCAGCAAGGAGCCGCTCACCACAAACCCCAGCGAGAGCGCGAACGCGGTAATATTTGGCAAAATGGCATTGCGCGCCGCGTACAGATACATAATACGCCCTTGCTTCAGGCCCTTCGCCTCAGCCATCAAGACGTAATCCTCCGACAACGTCATAATCATGGCGTTGCGCATACCAAGCATCCAACCGGAAATAGAGCCAATAACAATAGTCAGAGCAGGCAAGATGGCATACTGGGCCGCGCTCAAAATGAAATCCAGGCTCCATCCTGGCACCGTATTGTCGACATCATATCCGCCATGCAGAGGGAACCAGCCGAGTTGTGAACCCAGGATATAGAGCAACACCAGCGCCAGCCAGAAATAGGGGATGGCGGAAATAAAGGCAAAGAACGGAGTCCAGACAGCATCATGAAATGAGCCACGCCGCCAGACGACGACCACTCCCAGGATCGTTCCGATAATAAAGCTAATGACCAGCGACATTCCGACCAGGATAAGGGTCCAGGGGAGATCCTGTCCCAGAATCTGGGTCACAGGAGTAGGCAGATACGTAAGGGAAATGCCCAGGTTGCCATGCAAGAGATTATTGAGATACTGCCCATACTGGACCCACAACGGGTCGTGACTCACCCCCAGCGAGACCTCCAGCGCGCGCAGCATCTGGGGCGAGGCATGCCCTCTCAAGCGGGACATAAATATTTGCGCCGGGTCACCTGGAACCAGGTGGGGAACGAGAAAATTGATTGTAACCGAGGCCCAGAGCGCAACAAGATAAAAACCAATGCGACGGAGCAGATAACGCATGCCTATCCTCTTCCAGAAGGGCGACCGCCCACCCAAGGGTACCCGCAAGGAGCACCCAATACGCATCCACCGAAGAAAAAGCCCATCAATATCCATAGGGATAGGGATAGGGGCCTTTATGGCCGCCCGCGTGGCCCATCGCTAGGGCCATCCCTGACACCACCAACGGGACGCTGGTACAGGAGGTCAGACGGGCGACCATAAAGGCCCACTCCACCCATCCCAACCACTCTCGCCCCTACACCGGTTGCAGGTTCAAGAGTACATACCCGATGTCTGGATATTCCGCGGTCCCAGGAGCGGCATAGGGGTGCTGCTCATCGGGCCAGCCAACAAACTTGGCGGTGCTGTACTCATACCAGTAGGGTTCAGCCGTCAGCGGGATGCTGGGCAACTGCTCCACCATGATCTTTTGCAGTCCGTCCAGTGCCTGCCTCTGCACATTCGGATCAGTGCTCGAAGCATACTGGTCCAATAACTTATCGGTGGCCGGGTCCATCCAGCGCTCGTAGTTGGAGGGAGCCGATTGGCCAATGGGAGCGGAGTTGGTGCTGCGCAGGAGGCCATCGTAGATGTAGTAGGGTGTGGGACCGGGGTTGGTCCACAGGATACCGGCGTCATATTGCCCGTTACTCAATGCATTGGTAAAGGCGTCAGTGGACATGGCATTGACCGTGGCATGGATGCCTGCTGCTTGCAGATCCCTCACCATCACCTGGCAGTCCGCCACATAGTCAGTATAGCCGCTGACCACAATGATGCTAAATGCCAACTGCTTGCCATTTTTGGCGTAGAAGCCATCGGCGCCCTTGGTCCAACCGTCGTTCTGCAGCGTTTGATCCGCCTGGGTGGGATCCTTCTTAAACTGCATGTTGGCATACTGTGGATCAATGTAAGTCTTAATAGCCTCTCCTACCAGACCGGTCGGATTGGCCGGAGGCTCATAACCAGCTTCGCCAAGTTTCGAGATGGTCTCGCGATCGAGCGCGAAGCTAACGGCTTTGCGCACCTGCAAATCGTTGAAAGGGGCCTTGGTCAGGTTGAGGTAGAGCATCACATCATCGCTGCTGGGGAACCAGTAGTGATTGTGTTGCGGATCCAGAGCCACATAGGTCTTATCAAGGTTAGGAACAAACAGGTTCGTCCAGTCTATCAGACCCTTTTGCAGCGCCAACTGCGCGCTATCGTTGGAGGAATAGGTCGGGATCTTGACCTCATCCACCTGCGGCTTGCCAGGCTGCCAGAATTTAGGATTCTTGACCAGATCGACCAGCTGCGGGGTGAATGACTTAACGATATAAGGGCCGGTACCAACGGGGTTGGGATCGGCATACTGTGACGGATCACCCTTGACGCCCGACCAGGTATGTTTGGGCAGCATAAAGACCTGCCCACCCAGAATCCACACAATGGGATTGAAGGGCTTGTTCAGCGTCACTATGACAGTACTGGCATCGGTCGCGCTCACATTTTTGAGCACCGAACTAATACCTGTTAGATCAATGGAGGAGTTTTTTGTGATCAGGTTGAGCGTAAAGACCACATCATCACTGGTGAAAGGCTGCCCATCCGACCAGGTCACGCCCTGGCGCAAATGGAACGTGATACTTTGCGCATCACTAGCCAGTTCGTAGCTGGAAGCCAGCCACGGCTTGACACTGCCGTCCAGGCGGTTGATATAGAGCAGCGTTTCGTAGATCAAGCCTTGCGTGCCGCTGATTACACCGGGGGAATAAGGATTATAGTTCTGGGTATAGGCATCCTGCTGATTCGCCAACATGGTGAGCGAATTGGGGTGCGCGGGCCTATTTGGTTTAGAAGTAGCCGTGCCACCACAGGCCGCGAGCACCACCGAGAGGAGAAGCAGCAATGATAGCAGCATCATCCCCGCCTTTTTCCTCCTGCTGCGCAGGCATCCTGTCTGGGGGACAGGTATCCGCGATAAATCGGGGCCCCCTCGATGAATTGGGGGGCTACATAAAGCATTGTGAGTCACCGAGTACCTCCTTGTTTTGCAAGCCCCTCGATGAATCGGGGGGACATGGCCGATAAATCGGCGCTGGCCGCGATAAATCGGGCCCTACAAGATGAACGGCTCAATTGTCTTATAAGGTCGCCTTATCTGAAAATGCCGGGATCGAGACGCGATAGTTAGCTCCACAAGATGCACGCACGATGAGGTTGGCAGGAAGTTGAATACGGATAGGTTGATTACTGCCGGTGACCGTTCTCTCATCCACCCTTCCAGCTACCCCTTTTCCCCTGGTAGGAACCCACCTGCTGCCAGCAAGGGCTAGCGGCGTGTCAAGCATGGACAACAACAATTCGATACCTCGCTGGCCCATCTCGAATAGGGGCTGCCTGACGGTAGTCAACGCCGGACGGGTGTGAACAGAAGGGGCATCATCGTCGAAGCCAACGAGGGCAACATCCTGGGGGATAGCAAGGCCATATTCCTCGGCAGCAACCAGAACGCCATATGCCATCTGATCGCTTGCAGCAAAGATAGCCGTGGGCCGTTTTTCTACAGGAAGTTCAAAGAATTTGCTGGCGCAAGCATGGCCGGAAGGTGGCATAAAGTCACCTGCCAGCACGAGATCGGGATCTGGAGTGATGCCCGCATCGAGCAACGCCTGGCGATAACCCTGGTGGCGGTCCTGTGAGACGAGATACTCAGACGGCCCCTGAATATGCGCGATACGTCGATGACCAAGGCCGATGAGGTGACACACGGCAGCATATGCACCGCCTGTGTTATCGGCTCCAACCCACGGAGCAGTTTGTACTTCCTGGTCGTCGATGATCACAATGGGAAACCCTTGTTTGTAGAGTTGCGTCAGGTGTTGAGATGCGCGAGCCGGGAAGGCCGCCAGGAGTCCCGCCGTGAGCTGCGTGGCCAGCAACCGGTTAATGACGTTGCTACGGTCCCGTTCGATGTCTTCGTCATTGATGCTATAGAGAACCAGGTCGTATGCAGTCTCCTTTACAATTTCAACGATCCCTCGCGTGAGATCGGGGATCAGCGGCCAGGCCCACGAGGGAATGAGGATGCCAATGAGGCTGCTACGACCACCCGCCAGCCTGGAAGCCGTGGCACTGGGAACAAAGTTTTGTTCCTTGATGATATGCAGGACATGATCCCGTGTCTCCGGGTCTACATCAGATTTGTGATTCAGGACGCGAGAGACGGTGGTCCTGGATACGCCAGCCAGGCGAGCAATGTCATCAATGGTAGGCTTCTTCGGCATGAGTTTCCTTTTCGTCTACGGTCACCAGCAGAGGCCGTGAGCGTTCCCACAATCGATTGTAGAAGTGTTTACCAGATAACCTTTACGTAAGCGCTTCCGGAAGCGCTTACGTAAAGTATACTGATGAAGGGATCTAAAGTCAAGGGATTTATTCCGCACAACACAATAAATCCCTTGACTTCGTTAGTGACCGACCGCCTTTATGCGCTCGGGACGCCTGAAGAAGTAGTAGATGACTGCGCCGAATAATGGAATGAAGAGGATAATCAGTGTCCAGGTTAATTTGTCGTTGCCCTCAGATGGCTCATTTGATGCGCAGTCCGTCAGCATCCATAGCCAGAAGATCGTCGCGGCGAGCGATATAAGCATTGCGGGGCCAGGCAGTGGCAGAGAGATGGGAAAAGGAAGGCGGAACATGCTCGTTTTCTCCTTTAACAAGCGTTGTGACTAGATTATCAGATTAGTGGTTAGTCCATTTTGAATGTTGCGGTGAGGCCTGGCACCCGCAAGGGGTGCCACTACATTTCTCCTCGTAAACCTCTCTAGACTGACTCTAGAAACTGTATGAAGCTCTTGTATCTCTTGAGCTGATGATTGATCATAGCTCTCTAACTCACCCTGGGGTCGGCGGCGGGGCATTGGGGTCGGAAAGGAATAACATAATCGTCGCCTTTTCCAGTGTCTGAGGGTTGTGCTGGAATAGCTGTAGCCATTGATCAGCATCTCTCTGGCTGATATCGCCTGCTTTGACTGCAGCGTCAAAGAGATGAGCATAGGCTTTCAGTTCAATTGTCTGCAACTCAGATGCAGAGACCCCCTGGGCAGCGGCGATCTGGGTCATGCTTTCGCCCGCTTGCAACTGCCGTGTAATCTGCTGCGGCGCGAGGTGCAGGGCAGAAGCTATGTCATTCTCCGCAATCCAGTTATATTTGGGATTCCAGAAGGGAAAAGGCCTGTACTGCACTGGAGAAGGTGATATGACTTGTGTCCTGGCAGGCATCACCCACGTGGCCACACCCCCACCCAGCAGGAAGAAGAGCAACGCGGCAACGGCTATGGCAACCCACCAGCCTCTTTGCGGGCCACGGCGGGCGGTCAGCTTCTCCCCGTGTGAGGATATTGTATCTC
>WNGD01001976.1_pt1 | contig 35624 bp, 31 predicted proteins | sample 5400671 | NCBI WGS metagenome assembly WNGD01 (sample SAMN13153369, study PRJNA577476) | soil metagenome | isolation source: 40 cm soil or saprolite under grassland replicate 2 | place: USA:California | collected 2016-06-15 | reverse complement strand
CGCTCGGTGGCCGTCGTCGAACCACTCCCCCTCACGATCGTCCGCTCGGGCAGGACGCTGGTCCTTCAGGGCGAGGTGGGCGCCGGGCCGTGGCTCGTGGAAACCGGCATCCTCCGCGCATCACTCGTCACGCCGGACGGCCGCGAGCTCGTCGTGGACCTGCTCGGCCCGGGCGACGTCGCCGGCGAGCCGCCGGGAGCGGCCGCCAGTTGCACGATCGTGACGCTTCGGCCGGCGCGTCTGCGGGCCGCTCCGGTCCGCGAGCTGACCGCGGCGCTCGCGGAGCGCGCCCGCCGCGCCTCGATCCTGGCGTGCGACGTCGCGTGGCTCGACGTCGCCACCCGGATCGAGCGGCGCCTGCAGGATCTGGCCGCCCGGTTCGGCCGGCCGGTCCCCGGCGGGACGGCCATCCCCATCACGCTTCGCCAGGAAGACCTCGCGGCGCTCGCCGGCACGTCGCGTGAGACCGCCAACCGTGCGCTCCGCCGCTTGATCGAACGCGGTCGCGTCCAGGTGGAGCGGCGCGGGCGGTACGTGGTGCGCTCGCCGCTGCGGCTGCTCCGGCCGTGAGCGTCCGGCGCTACCCCGACCCGGCAGCGTCGCCCTGCAGCAACGCCAGCGAACACGAGCCGCAGTAGCGCGCGCGTCCCTTGACCGTCCTGCCGCACCGCGCGCACGCCCTCGGTTCGACGGTCGTCCATGTCCGCTCGGCGACGCGCCCCGCCTTCGACACGCGACCCTCGCTCTCGAGCTTGAGGAGATGCGCGGTGACCGACCGAGCGGCCAGCTCGTGTACGTCCGCCGGATGGTCGGCGTAGATCCGCTGGACCAGCGCGTCGACCGTCCGGTCGCCGGCGGCGAGCCCCGTCAGGATCTGTTCCTCGCGATCGGCCCGATGTTCGAGGTATGCACGGAGCTTGGCCTCCGCGTCGAGGACGACCGGGCCGTGACCCGGATAGATCGTGCGCGGTCGACGCTCGAGCATCTTCCGGAGCGAGGTCAGGTACCTCGCGAGATCGCCGTCGGGTTCGTCGATGAAGCTGGTGCCGCGGCCGAGCACCGCGTCCCCGGTGAACAAGGCGCCCGATCCCGCCTCCGAGAAGACCACGTGGTCCGCGCTGTGCCCCGGGGTGTGCAGGGCGATCAGCTCAACCCCTCCGGCGACGAACCGCTCGCCGTCGTGCATCTTCGCCACCTCCGGGATCCGCCATGCCACGACGTCCGCGCCGACGAGCCGTGCGAACGCAGCGGCGCCGGCCGCGTGGTCCTCGTGATCGTGCGTCACCAGGACATGCGCCACCCGCTTCGCGGCGCGCGCAACCTCAGCCAGATGCTCGTCGATCGCAGGACCGGGGTCGATCACGATCGTGGGATCGTCGCCCACCACCCAGGTGTTCGTTCCCTCGAGCGTAGCGATGCTCGGGTTCGGGGCGAGCACCCGGATCACCTCGAGGGTCACGATCCGTGCTCCATCACGTGGCGCGGCATGCTCACCTGTTCGTCGGGTGTGGGCTCGCGCGTATCGAAGCGAAGTCCCAGCACCTCCTCGCGGGACGCGCATGCCGCGAGCTCGCTCACGGTGAACCAGGTCGGCCAGTAGAGCTTGTGGGTGCCGCTCGTCCAATCGGACAGCAACGCCCGAGGCGACGTCCACCAGGCCGTCACGACCTCACGACCGTCGACGACGGGCTCGACGCGCCGATCCACCGAGACCGCGAAGTACCGCGCATCGAACCGGACCGGCACCTCGGGAGGGGCCACCCAGTGGCAGACCTCATGGATCGTGTCCTGCCCCGGCGGGAACTCGTCGATCTGCCCCATCCCGATGCCGGTGACGACACCGCCGGACGTCACCGCGAGCCCGACCTCCTCGATCAGCTCGCGGAGCGCCGCCGCACGGTGTCCTTCTTCGGCACTGCCGAACCATCGCTGCGCGCGCACATCGTCGCCCGGCTCGATCGCGCCGCCCGGGAAGGCGACGTACCCGGGGAGGAACCTGCTCTCGGCACTCCGTTCGACGACGAGCACCTCCGGCTCCCCCGTCCCACCGTCGCGCACACAGATCGCCGACGCAGCCTCCCGGATCCCTGGCTCCACCACGGCATCTATCCTCTCAGCCACCGAGCCTCGCCATACTGCGATCGTGGGTGAGGCAACCACTCCGATGGAGGCGATCCGGAGCGCGATCCAGGCTGGGGGCCCGATCACGTTCGCGGAGTTCATGGAGCTCGCCCTCTACGGGCCCGGGGGCTTCTATGTGACGCCGCCCATCGGGCCGCACGCTGACTTCGTGACGAGTCCGCACGTCCACCCGGTGTTCGGCAAGCTCCTCGCCACGGCGATCAGGGCGTGCTGGGATCGCCTCGGCAAGCCGATCCCGCTCCACCTGACCGAGGTGGGAGCCGGTGACGGAACCCTCGCCCAGAGCGTTCTTGGCGGGTCAGCCGTCCAGATCCGATACACGGCCGTCGACCGGAGCGCCGGTGCTCGTGCGGCCCTGGGCACCATCGAAGGGCTCGACGTTCGCGAAAGGCTGACCGGTCCCGTCGACATGGTTCTCTGCAACGAGCTGCTCGACAACCTCCCGTTCCGACTCCTCCGCGGAGGGCGGGAGGTGCGGATCGGGATGGACGGCGAACGACTGGAAGAGGTTCTCATCCCGGTGGTGTCGGAACCCGACAGGTCGACCGCTGCCGGAGACGACCGGATCGTACCGGTCGGCGCGCTCGCGTTCATCGACACACTCGCACACACGCTCGAGCGCGGGTATGCGCTGTTGATCGACTACGGTGGGCTCGGCACCACCGGTGGGCCGGTGCACGGCTACCGTGACCAGGCGATCGTCGAGGACGTCCTGGCGCACCCGGGCGGCAACGACATCACGGCCGGCGTCGACTTCGACCTGATCCGCATGTACGCGGCCGAGCGAGGATTGCTCACGTTCGCATCGGTCACCCAGCGCGACGCCCTGATCGCTCTCGGGCTGAAGGGATGGCTCGACGAGCAGCTGCGGTGGCAACAGATGCAGCAGGAGGCCGGTGATCGACGCGACGCCGTCGCAACGTGGACCGGACGGAGCGCCGCGACGTTGCTCGCCGATCCTGTGGGCCTCGGGCGGCTCCGGTGGATGCTGCTCGCGACGCCGGGGCTCGAAGCCCCGCCGTGGCTGGGCCGCGCCGCCGCGCGGTCGGGCGATCAAGCCCCTTCCCCCTGAACGCCGTTCAGTTGCACGCGCCGGCGGCGCGCCGTAGGTTCTCCCGGTCGCCCCCCGAGGAGGTTTTGCCATGCAGCGTCGCCGCTCGTCCGTCGTCGCGGTCATGTCGTCCATCGTCGCCATGGTCACCGTGGGGCTCCTGACGGTCGGCGGTGGGACCGCGGCCGCTCCTGGCGGAAGAGTCGCAACCGAGCGCGACGGTGCGAAAGGCGGAGCCTCCGAGGCCGACGAACAGGGACAGCTCGCGCAGCAGCGACTCGAGGCCTGGCGCTCGGCGAAGGCCGCCGGCACCCTCCGCGTGACGGCCGCGCCACCGGCGCCTCCAGCCGGCTGGTCCGGCGAGCAGGTGATCAGTCCCACCGCCGACGACTGGGAGCCGGCGATCGCGGCGGATCCGAACGCGCCGTACGTGTACCTCGTGGCGACGCGGTACACGGGTCCGACCGCATGCGGGAACCAGTGCCCCCTGCCCTACCACGTCTTGAAGATCTCCACCGATGGTGGCGCCACGTGGGGCGCGGATCGCTACCTGTGCCCGTGCCATGGCGTCCAGGGGCAGTTCGATCCCGAGATCGAGGTCGTGTCGAACACCGGGGCCGTGTATGCGGCCTGGATGAACGGCTACAACGTCGTCTTCTCGAAGTCGACCGACCACGGGCAGACCTGGACGGCCCCAGTGCCCGTCTACGGGAACGTGAGCTGGAATGACAAACCCGTGCTGGCAGTGTCCGACGACGGCAACGACGTGTACATCGCGTTCAACGGGCCGACCGGCGGCGACCCCTACGTCGCGCAGTCCCACGATGCGGGCGCCACCTGGACGCAGACCAAGATCGTGGATTCCAAGCGGTACATCTACGCGTTCGACGGTGACGTGCTCGCCAACGGCACCGTCGTCTTCTCCGAGACCAGCCTCCTCTACGGGAACGCGAACACGCTCACGGGTCAGGATCTCGTCTACGTGTACCGGTCCACCAACGCCGGCGCGACGTGGAGCACGAACCTGGTCGACACGGTCGAGATCGGCCCGGATTGCGTGGCCGCAGGGTGTCCGAACGACTACTACCCCGGGCACAGCGCGATCACGGCCGACGCGAACGGGGCCCTCGTCGTGCTGTACGACGGCGCGACCGTCTCACACGGCAACGAGACGGTTTGGGCGCGCCGCTCCACCGACGGTGGGGTCACGTGGTCCGCTCGCCAGGCGCTCTCGACCTCCGGTGAGATGGGGGACTTCCCTTCGGTCGAGTCGCGTGCGAGCGGCGACGTGGGCGCCTGGTACATGCAGACGAACGGCGGCAACTTCGACGCCTGGAACGTGTGGTACCGGAGCTCGACGAACGGCGGCGCGACGTGGGCGACGCCGGTCAAGATCTCCGATGTCACGAGCGGTGCGCCGTACAAGACGCCGAACGGGTTCCTCGAGCCCTACGGCGATTACGGCGAGACGGCGATCACCTCGACGGGCAAGACGATCGCGACCTGGGGCGAGGGGAACTCGTACACCGGGCCCGGCGGGGTATGGGTCAACCGTCAGACGTAGGTCAGTAGGCGATCGCCCAGGCGGCCGTGTCCACGGCCGCCTGGGCGCACACCACGCATGGACCGTCAGGGGGCTCGGGCTCGAGCGGCAGGAACCGGATCGTCGCCTTCGTCTCCGACTTGACCTTCGCTTCACACTCGGCGTCGCCACACCAGCCGCCGATCACGAACCCACCCGGCTCCTCGATCGCTTCTCGAAGCTCGTCGTAGGTCCGCACCTGGCTCGTGTGTGCCTCGCGGAACGCGAGCGCATCGTCGAAGAGCGAGCGCTGGATCTCGTCCTGCAACCCGGTCAGCGTCGAAGCGGTCGCATCGAACCCGACGGCCGACTTCTCCGCGGTGTCACGCCGCACGATGGTCACCTGTGACGCATCGAGGTCGCGAGGCCCGACCTCCACACGGACCGGGACGCCGCGGAGCTCCCAGTCCGCGAACTTGTACCCGGGGCGAAGATCGTCGCGATCGTCGACCTTGACCCGGAGGCCGGCTGCTCGCCAGGTCTCCGCGAGCCGTTCCACCTCGCGCAGCACGCGAGTCTGTTCGTCGTCGTTCCGGAAGATCGGCACGACCACCACCTGGAACGGAGCGACGCGAGGCGGGAGCCGAAGGCCCTTGTCGTCGCCGTGGGCCATGATCAAACCGCCGACGAGCCGGGTGGACGCACCCCACGACGTCGCCTCCGCGAAGTGCTGCTCGCCGTCGCGCCCCAGGTACTGCACGCCGTACGCCTTGGCGAAATTCTGCCCCAGGTAGTGTGAGGTTCCAGCCTGCAGCGCCTTCCGGTCGCGCATCAGCGCCTCGATCGTGAGTGTCTCGACGGCACCCGGGAACCGCTCGAGTGGAGTCTTCCGGCCCAGGAACACCGGCACCGCCATGACGTCCTCGGCGACCTGACGGTAGACCTCGAGCATCTGTTTGGCTTCCGCCCAGGCCTCCTCCTCGGTCTCGTGCGCGGTGTGTCCCTCCTGCCAGAGGAACTCGGTGGTGCGCAGGAAGAGCCTCGGCCGCAGCTCCCACCGAACGACGTTCGCCCACTGGTTGTAGAGCAGCGGCAGGTCCCGGTAGCTCTGGACCCACTTCGCGTAGGTGTCCCAGATGATCGTCTCGGAGGTCGGCCGGATGACGAGCGGCTCGCCGAGTTCCTCGCCGCCCGCGTGGGTGACCATCGCGAACTCGGGCGCGAACCCCTCGACGTGCTCCTTCTCACGCTCCAGCAACCGCAGCGGGATGAACATCGGGAAGTACAGGTTCTGATGCCCCGTCTCCTTGAACCGGATGTCGAGGGCATCGCGGATCGCCTCCCACAGGGCGTAGCCGTAGGGCTTGATCACCATCGTCCCGCGGACGAGCGAGTTCTCCGCCAGGTCCGCCTGACGGACGACCTCCTGGTACCAGGCGGGGAAATCGTCGGTGAACGAAGGGAGTGGCATGAAGGGGAAAACCTACCTTCCGAACGTCGAGGCCGACAGTGGTGCCCGCGCTACTTGTCGATGTCGCCGACGACGAAGAAGATCGAGCCGAGGATCGCGATGAGGTCGGGCACCAGGGTGCCCGGGAGGATCGCCGGGAGCACGCTGATGTTCGAGAAGCTCGCGGTTCGCATCTTCAGTCGGTACGGCTCCTTCTTGCCGTTGCCGACCACGTAGTAGCCCTGGACGCCGAGCGGGTTCTCGGTGCGGACGTAGATCTCGCCCTCGGGGATCTTGATCGCCTTGTTGAGCAGGCCGCTCGTCCGGAACGGACCCGGCGGGAGCCGGTCGAGGCACTGCTCGACGATGTCGCACGACTGTCGGACCCGCTGAACCAACACCCACAGTCGGTCGTAGCAATCTCCCCGCGCGCCGACCGGTACCTCGAACTCGACCTCACCGTACTTCTCGTACGGCGAGTCCTTCCGTGGGTCCATGGCGACGCCGGTTGATTGCAGCGTGGGGCCGGAGCAACCGTAGGCGATCGCGATGCTCGGGTGGATCGGACCCACGTCCCGGCATCGCTTGAAGACGATCTCGTTCCCCATGATCAGCTGGTCGTAATCCTTCAACAGACGCCGAAGGGCAACGAGCACCCCTCCGGCTCGCTTGAGGAATCCTCGCGGCAGATCGTCCTTCAACCCGCCGACGCGAGCGAACGAGTGGTGCATCCGCGCCCCCGTCGCCGACTCGACGAGATCCTGCACCATCTCGCGCTCGCGGAACGAGTAGAAGATCGGCGTCATCGCGCCCAGCTCCAACGGGTAGGAGCCCATGAACACGAGGTGGTTCATGATCCGGTTGAACTCGGCAAACATCGTCCGGATCCACTGCGCGCGATCCGGAACCTCGATCTCGGCCAGTCGCTCGACGGCGATCGTCCAGCCGAGCTCGTTGTTGAATGCGGACAGCCAGTCGTGCCGATTCATCAGCACGAGCGTCTGACGCGCGTCGCGGAACTCGGCGAGCTTCTCGGCTCCGCGGTGCATGTATCCGATCACGGGCTCGGCACGGGTGATGACCTCTCCGTCGAGCTCGACGACGATCCTGAGCACCCCGTGGGTCGACGGATGCTGTGGACCGATGTTGAGGATCATCTCCTCGGTGGCGAACTCGCCCGCGGGGACGATGTCCACCCCGCCACCGCGCACCATGTTCATGAGGTCCGAGCTCTGGAACGCCGGACGGACGTCGGTGTCGGACATCGCGCGGCATCTTACCGCTGTAGGCTCGCCACCATGGCGGGGGACGTCCGCAGGAAGGTACCGTCGGTCGACACCTTGCTGCGGTCGGAACCGGCGCAACGAGCCTCCGCGACCGTCGGTCGTCCGCTGCTCAAGCGAACGCTCGTCACGACGCTGACGGAGATCCGCGAGTCGGCGGCGGACGGCACGGTGCCAATGTCCGACGACGAGATCCTTACCCTCGCGATCGGGCGCGCCGCCCAGACGGCGTTCGGGCTGACCCCGGTGATCAACGCGACGGGGGTCCTGCTGCATACCAACCTGGGACGCGCGCCGCTCGCCGGATCGGCGATCCGCGCCATCGCGAAAGCGGCGACCGGCTACTCCGATCTCGAGGTCGATCGGAGCAGCGGGATCCGCGGCCGCCGGTCGGCCCGCGCCGAGCTGCTCCTGGCTTCGCTCACGGATGCCGAGGATGCCCTCGTCGTGAACAACTGCGCCGCAGCCGTGGTCCTCACGCTCGCCGCACTTGCCAAGGGACGATCCGTGCCGGTCTCACGGGGTGAGCTGATCGAGATCGGTGGGGAGTTCCGGATCCCCGACATCATGAAAGCTTCGGGCGCGAGACTGGTCGAGGTGGGAACCACCAACCGGACTCGCCTGGCGGACTATCGGAACGCGCTGGACGATCGGTCGGGAGCGATCCTCAAGGTCCACCCGTCCAACTATAAGGTCGTCGGCTTCACCGCCGAGGTCTCGGCGAAAGACCTCGGAACCCTCGCGCGGGACAAGGGGATCCCCTTCGTGTACGACGTCGGCTCGGGGCTGCTCGGCCGCGAACGCAGCTTCCCCGGCGACGAGCCGACCGTCCGTGGTGCCCTCGCGGACGGCGCCGACCTCGTCACGTGCAGCGCGGACAAGCTCCTCGGGGGTCCGCAGGCCGGGTGCATCGTCGGGCGGACCGACCTGATCCGCAAGCTGCGCACGCATCCACTCGCCCGAGCGATGCGGGTCGACAAGCTGCAGATCGCGGCACTGGAGGCCACGCTCCGGCTGCATGCGACCGGTCGCCACGACGAGGTACCCGTCCACGCCATGGTGCATGCCGGAGACGATCTGCTGGCCAAGCGAGCCCATCGCCTGTCCGAGTCGATCGGCGGCGACCTCGAGGGGGCGCACGTCGTGCGGTGCGAGTCGGTCGTCGGCGGCGGCTCGATGCCGGGGATCGCGCTCCCGTCGTGGGGCGTGCGCGTGAAGGCTCCGGATCCGCCGGCGTTCGCCGCCCGGCTGCGCAGCGGCTCCCCATCGGTCTTCTGCAGGGTCGAGGACGGCACCGTGGTGCTCGACGTCCGAACGGTCACGGACGGGCAACTGCACGATCTCGCCCGCGCGGTCCTCTACGCCTTGGAGGGCGACGACTTCGACGACGAAGGTTGACGTGAGCGGCGAGCTCCGTGTCATCGCGACGGCCGGGCACGTCGACCACGGGAAGTCGTCGCTCATCATTCGGATGACCGGGATCGACCCCGATCGGTGGGCCGAGGAGAAACGTCGTGGGCTCACGATCGACCTCGGGTACGCATGGTGCACGCTCCCGAGCGGGCGCGAGATCGGGTTCGTCGACGTCCCCGGACACGAGCGGTTCGTCGGGAACATGCTTGCCGGCGTCGGGCCCGTGCGTCTCGTTCTGTTCGTCGTCGCGGCGGACGAGGGATGGAAACCGCAGTCCGAGGAACACCTGCAGATCCTCGATGTGCTCGGCGTCGCCGGCGGGGTGGTCGCGCTCACGAAGCGCGATCTGGTGGATGACGAGACGCTCGCGATCGCGGCCGACGAGGTGCTCGACCGAGTCGCGGGCACGGTGCTGTCCGAGGCTCCCGTGATCCCCGTCTCCGCCGAGACCGGCGCGGGGATCGACACGCTCGTCGCGGCGCTCGACACCCTCCTCGTGGCCGCGCCCACGCCGGAGCCCGCCCGCACGCGGCTGTTCGTCGACCGCGTCTTCACGATCAAGGGCGCCGGCACGGTGGCGACCGGGACGCTGACCGGCGGCTGCCTGCGTGCGTCCCAGACCGTCGAGACCTACCCGGCGGGACGGCGCTCTCGGGTGCGCGGGCTCCAGACCCACAAGCACGACGAGTCTCGAGCCTGCCCGGTAACGAGGGTGGCCGCCAACCTCACCGGTGCCGAGCGCGGGGAGCTCGCCCGGGGAGACGTGCTGGCCGAACCCGGGACGTGGCGCCCCACGACCGTCTTCGACGTCGCGATCCGGCCCGTCCGCGACCTCGACCGGATCCCGACGCGGGGCGCGTTCAAGGTGTACGCGGGAGCCGCCGAGGTCGACGCAAAGATCCGGCTGCTCGACGAGCCGTTCGCACGCGTGCGCACCGCCCAGCCGCTCGTGCTCGACGTCTTCGACCGGTTCGTGGTTCGCGAATCGGGCCGGCAGCGGACGGTCGGCGGTGGGACCGTCCTGGACGTCGGGCCGCCGCGCGCCGCCGACCCACGCCATCGGTCGTTCCTCGCGCGGCGCGCGGCGGCCGCCCGCGAGGAGCTCCCCGCCCTGCTGATCGAGGAACGTGGTGCGGTTCGCGCCGAGGACGTGGTGCTCCTCACCGGCAGTGACCCGCCGGACCCGCACGATGGATGGTGCATCGCACCGGCCGTCCACCTGGCGGTGCGCGATGTCGTCTACGACCTGTTGAGCGCGTTCCACCGCGTCGAGCCGCTCGAAGAGGGCGCTCCGCTCGGGGTGGTCCGGCAGGCCGCCGGCGATGCGGCGCGCCGGCACGGCGCGCCGCGCGCCGCCGGCCTGCCGGACACACTGCTGGATCTGCTCGCCTCGGAAGGATCGGTCGTCCGCACGTCGACGACCGTCCGACTCGCCGGCCACCGGGTTGCGCTCGAGGAGCGTGCGGACGACGTCCGCACGCTCCTCGAAGCGATCTCCGGGGAACGGGAGGTCGCGCCGCCGACGATCAAGGAGCTGCTCCGCGCCGGAACGCCTCGTGACGTGATCGACGCCGCGTCGCGGGCGGGGACCATCGTCCGCATCTCGCCCGAGCTCGTCGTCGCGCCGGCGAGGGGACCTCCGGTTCCCGCGAGAGGACTGAGCTACGACGCGGCCCGCACGGCCGCGGTCATCACGAGTTCGACCGAAGCACCCAGCGGCAGCGACGACACCCCGACCGCCCCGCGTGCGTGCCGGCCGCCGTCCCCGAGGATCTCCGCCAGGAGCTCGCTCGCACCGTTGGCGACCTTCGGATGGTCGAGGAAGCCCGGCGCCGCGGCGACGAACACGGTCACCTGGAGGATCCGCTCGAGCTGTTCGAACGAACCGCCGAGCGCGTCGCGCAAGGCGGACAGGGCCTGCAGAGCGGCCCGTCGCGCTGCGTCGACCCCCTCGTCGACGCTCACCTGATCCCCGAGCGACCCGGGGTACAGGACGACGCCGTCGCTCATCGCGATCTGTCCGGCGACGAAGGCGAGCGAGCCGTGCACGACGCACGGGAGATACGCGGCGACCGCGGCGGGAGGCGGCGGGAGGTCGATCCCCAGCTCACCGAGCCGGTCCAGGATCCGCTGGTCGTTCATGCCGGGCATCCTCGCACGCCCGGCGGCCCCCAGGTCACACGGCTTGGCGCTGCTCCGTCGGTTCGCGGTCCCGAGCCCGCAGGATGGCCCGACGTTCCATCTCGTTCATCCCGCCCCAGACCCCATGAGGATCGCGCGTATCCAGGGCGAACTCCAGGCAGGGCTGACGCACGGGACAGCGAACGCACAGGGCCTTCGCGATCGCCTCACGGGCGTTCTTCTCCGCTCGCTTCTCGAAGTACGACGGGGCGAAGAAGTACGCCGCGTCCTGCCCCCGGCAGACGGCGCGCTCCGACCACGATCCGAAGGCCACGTCCATCTACCCGGTTGTTCGCGAACGGGGCCGCACGAGATTCCCGCGACGCCAGGATCACGGGAACTCCACATCGGTCGTCCGGGCAGCGAACCGGGTCAATCGTTGGGGGCCAGGGTCTCCGACTCCGGTTCCACCTTGAGCACGAGCCCGTCGACGCCGCGGACCCGGACCCTCGTGCCGGTCGCGATCGGCTCGCCCAGGCTTCGCCCGCGCCAGAGCGCGCCTTTGACGAACACCGGTCCGTCGGGAGCCATCTTCCCGCGGGCCTCGCCGACCAATCCGATCAGCCCCCGCTGCGTCGAGACGATCCGGTCGCGCGAGGCGATCGCGACCGTGAGCCCGAACCCGAAGAACAGGAAGGCCGCGATCGTCGCGCCGCCCAGCAGCCAGGGTGAGATCCGGATCGGGTCGGCCACGCGTTCGTAGACCAGCACCGACCCGAACGCGAACACGGCGGTCCCTCCCCACGTGAGGACCCCGAACCGTCGCAGGCGAACATCGAGGGCGAGGGCGCCCAACCCGACGAGGAGGACGCCGAGACCGATCCAGGTCGGGGGAACGACCGTGATGCCGTACGCCGCCAGGGCCAGGAGGAACAGCCCCGCGAACCCGGCGAACCCGAACCCCGGCTGGGTCATCTCGAACGCGAGGCACGCGAGCCCGAAGACCAGCAGGACGTAGATCATGGACGGCGACGCCACGGCGTGCTCGACCCTTCGCACGGGCCCCAGCTCGCCGAACCGGATCGTCACACCTCTGCCGGCGAGTGCCTCGGCGTCGGTGGACGCGATGTGCGTGTGCAGAACGACCGGGCCGGTGGGCATGGGGACGGTTGTGCCGTCGATGCCGTTCAACAGTGCGAGGACCGAGGGGTACGCCGCCTCGGCGAAGCCGTCGTCCACGGCCTGCTGCGCGTCGAGCGCCTCGTCCTCGTGCGTGCGGTCCACCGTCCGACCACGGGCGCGCAGCCAGCCGTCGATCTGGGCGTCGAGACCCGGGATCGGTGCGTCGGGATGCAGGAGGTCCACCGGGTCCAGGGGTCCCGTCTGCGTGAGGGGCGCCACCGACGAGAACGAGGACGCGAGCATGAGGAGCATCGCCGCGCCGCTCGCCCGCGCAGGCACCGGGCCGACCCACACGATCACGGGCACCGGCATCCTCGCGATGCGATCGGCGAGCCCGACGGCTGCCTGTCCGATGCCGCCCGCGCTGTCGACCTCGAGCACCACCGTCGCACCTCGGGTCGAGGCGTCGTCCAGCATCCCGTTGACGAATCCGAGCAGGGGTCGGTCGAGCGCTCCCTCGACCTTGACCACGTCGACCGGCGGCAGCGTCGGTTGCGCGTCCGCAGCCAGGGCAGCTGTCATCGACGAGCCGAGGACGCCGACGACCAGCGCGAGGCGGAGCGGCGCGTTCATGGACGTGCCATCGTACCGACCCCCTCGGGGTATCCTCGCGTCGAGCCCCATGCGCACCTCGTTGCCGCCTTCCCACCGGACGCCGACGCGTCCGGTCACCGACCGGTGGGCATATAAGCCGGTCGCGTTGCTGCTGCTCGTGCCCGTGATCGTTGCCGCGGCCGCACTGACGGCGGTCGTGATCGCGCCCCCGTTCGTGGGCCTGAGCCTCGGCGTGAAGGAGCTCAACCAGCGGCTCGACGCCGCCGGGGCGAACTTCACGCGGATCCCGCCGATCCCCCAGCGCTCCACCATCTACGCGAACGACGGGAAGACGGTGCTCGCCCGCGTCTACCTCGACAACCGCGAGATCGTGCCGCTGCGTGAGATCGCGCCCATCGCCCGCGACGCGGTCCTCGCGATCGAGGACTCGGGGTTCTACGAACACGGGGCCCTCAATCCCTCGTCGATGTTGCGCGCCCTGGCCGCGAACATCCGGGCCGGGAAAGTGGTCCAGGGAGGTTCCACGATCACCCAGGAGCTGGTGAAGCTCACCCTCGGCGATCCGACCAACCGGTCGTTCGGTCGCAAGTTCCAAGAGGTCGCACTGGCGATGCGCGTCGAGCAGAAGTACACGAAGAACAAGATCCTCGAGATGTATCTGAACCAGGTCTACCTCGGGAACAACGTCTACGGCATCGCAACGGCGGCGCAGTACTACTTCCACAGGCCCGCCTCGAGACTCACGTTGCCGCAGGCGGCGTTGCTGGCCGGACTGATCCGGGCGCCCAACTACTACGACCCGCTCCAGGCACCCCACAAGGCGTGGCTGCGGCGCAACGACGTCCTCAACCGGATGATCGGGCTCGGTCCGACCAACGGGGGCGTGACGTACCAACGCGGAGCCCGGGCGAAGAAGCAACCGCTCGGGCTGCCGAAGAACGTCGGCCAGATCCACCTGCCGACGCCCCCGTTCATCGTCGATTACGTGAAGCAGCAGATCCACGACGACCCGAACGGCTGGTACACCTTCCTGGGGGCGACGGCGCAACAGCGCGACAAGGCGCTCGCCGAAGGCGGCCTCAGCATCGTCACGACGCTCGACCCGAACTGGCAGCGCGCCGCGCAGGAAGCCGCGAACCAGCCGTGGGCGGCTACCCCGTCCCACCCGGACCACCTCCCGACGGCGGACGTCGGGCTCGTGTCGCTCGATGCGACGACGGGCGCGATCCGGACGATGCTCTCCGGCAAGCACTACCAGAAGGACCAGGTCGATACGGTCACCACCGTGCATCAGCCGGGGTCGTCGTTCAAGCCGTACGTCTTGACGGCCGCGTTCGAGCAAGGGATCCCTCCGACCGCGATCTACTCGGGTGTCCAGGGCGTGATCCCCGATCCCCGGTGCATGACCAACGGCCAGCCGTGGAACGTGACCAACGCGGAGGGGACGAGCCTGGGTTCCATGAACCTGTACGACGCCACCGCCTACTCCGTGAACGCCGTGTTCGCTCGGCTGATCCTGGACGTCGGGCCGGAGAACGTCGTCGCGGTCGCGCACGCGATGGGGATCACCACGCCACTCCCGGCCGTGTGCGCGCTCGCGACCGGCTCGGTCGGGATCTCCCCCCTGGACCAGGCGTCGGGGTACCAGACCCTCGCGGACGGCGGGGCCCACTGCAAGCCGTTCGCGGTCGCCGAGGTCCTTCGGGGCGATCAGATCCTGTACCGCCAGCGCCCGGACTGCCAACAGGTCGTCCCGGGGCCGATCGCCAACCTCGTCACTGACCTGCTGAAGGGACCCGTCACGTACGGGACCGCCGCGTCCGTGTTCTCGAGCGGTTGGGGCAAGTGGCCGATCCGGGGGAAGACAGGAACGGCGCAGGACAACACGGAGGTCTGGTTCGCCGGGTACACGCCACAGGTCGTGACGGCGGTCTGGGTCGGATCGCAGGGCAGGCCGTACCCCCTCGCCGATTACTGGGGGTATGACGTCTTCGGAGCGACGGTCGCCGCCCCGATCTGGAAGGCGTTCATGTTGAACGTGCTCCAGGGATACCCCGCGGAGCGGTTCCCCCCCGCGGGGCTCACCACGGTGCCCAGCGTGATCGGGAAGCCGCTCGTGGAGGCACGACGGTTGATCCGCGCCGCCCACCTGCAGACGGCGGTGCACGTCGTGCCCTCGTACCTGCCGGCGGGCACGGTTATCGCCCAGGACCCGTCCGCCGGGGCACGGATCGTGCCGACCCTGGTCGTCTCGCTGTCGGTCAGCAACGGCGTCGCACCCACGGTCACGCTCCCCGACGTGGTCGGGTTGTCGCTCGGTTCGGCGACCGGCGCCCTCGGCGGGATCCACGTGTTCGTCACCGTCGTCGACCAACCGGTCAAGAGGTCCAGCAAGTCCGGGATCGTGCTCAGCATGGACCCCGTTGCCGGCACGAAGGTCAAGGAGGGTTCGTCCGTGACCATCGTCGTCGGGGTCGGCCCCAGCCCCAGCCCCAGCCCGACCCCGTCACCGTCGCCCGGACCGGGGAACGGGAACGGCCATGGGAAAGGCAACGGGGGCGGCGGATGAACACCGCGATCGATCTCGTCAGCCGAGCCGCTCCTTGACCTTCCGCTGCACGGTCGCTCCGTCCACCCGTCCTCTCGCGCGGCCCATCACGACACCCATCACGGCGCCGAAGTCCCCGGGCGAGCTGGCGCCCGTTTCGGCGAAGGCCTCTTCGACGAGCGCGTCCACCTGCTCCTCGGTCAGCTGGGTCGGAGCATAGGCGGACACCGCCTCTCGTTCCGCCCGCTCCTTGTCCGCGAGTTCCTTTCGCCCCGCCTTCTCGAACGCTTCGATGGACTCGGCGTGCTTCTTGACCTCCTTGCCGGCGACCTCCCGGAGCTCGTCGTCCGAAAGCTCGTGGAGGACCTCTTTCTCGCGGTTCGTCACGGCCGCCAAGAGCATGCGAAGCGCGCTGAGACGGACCTTGTCCCTCGATCGCGTCGCGGATGTGATCTCCTCGCGGAGCTGAGCCTTCAGCGTCGCGGCCACCCGTACACTCCTTCCCCCATGCTTCGCCTCGTCGCGCTGCTCGTGACGGCGGGCGTAGCGTGCGTCGCCTATGGCATCGCGATCGAACGCTCGTGGTACCGGCTTCGCCGTTACGACCTGGCCATCCTGCCACCCGGTGGGCCGGCGCGACTCGCCGTCTTGCATCTGTCGGATCTGCATTTCGTGCGGGCGGATCGGAAGAAGGCGCGATTCCTCGCGTCGCTCCCGCCCGCCGACATCACCGTCGTCACCGGCGACTTCCTCGCGGAACCCGCTGCGGTCGAGACCGCCGTTGCCGCCGTGCGGTCCGTCCGGGGCAGCTCCGCCTCCTGGTTCGTGCTCGGCTCGAACGATCACTACGCCCCCATGCCGCTGAACTACCTCGCGTACTTCCGCAAGCGGAGGAAACGCCGGTTCGCCCTCCGAGGTCGAGCCGACGATCTGATCCGAGGGCTCGTCACGGACGGATGGACCGATCTCACGAACGTCCGGGACCTGGTCGATGTGGACGGGCTGCAGATCGAGCTGCTCGGCCTGGACGACGCGCATCTGGGGTGGCACGACCTACGCATCGCACCTCGCCGGGCGCCGGAACGACTCGGGGTGGCGGTGATGCATTCGCCCGATCCCGCGCCCGAGAGCGCCGCCTTGGGGTACGACCTGCTCGTCGCCGGCCACACGCACGGCGGGCAGGTTTGCATCCCGGGCATCGGGGCCCTCGTCACGAACTCCTCGATGCCCCGCCGGCTCGCGTCCGGTCTGATCCGGATGGGCTCGGCCGTCCTGCACACCTCTCCGGGTCTGGGGACGAGCAAGTACGCACCCTTCCGATTCGGGTGCCGGCCGGAAGCGACCCTCCTCGAGCTCCGCCCACGTCCCGGATGATCACAGCGCATCGTCCGACCACCGGAGGGCCGCGCGCGGCTACACTGACCGCCTCGGGACGTGGCGCAGCTTGGTAGCGCGCAGCGTTCGGGACGCTGAGGTCGCGGGTTCAAATCCCGCCGTCCCGACCCGAGGGTGGGGCGGGCCGCCTCCGGCGGCCCGCCCCCACCTGTTCTCCTTGCGGGTAACGCTCTGCAGCGAAACCGTTGACGCCCCGGCCGCCTCTGGGCTAGGGTCGGGCGGCTCGGAAGGCTCGGTGAGATAACCGGGCCTTCTCCATATCCGGACCCAGGAGGACGATGAGCGGATCCCCGTCGAGGATCACGCGGCTCGTGATGGCCGCGTTCCTCGTGGTCCCCGCGTTCGTCCTTTCCGTATCCGTCACCTCGGCGGCCGCACCGACCAAACAGCAGGTCGAAGCAGCGAAGCAGCGTCTCACGCAGCTCCAGGGTCAGTTCGAAGCGTCGGTCGAGCGGTGGAACAACGCCAAGTACGAGCTCGAGCAGGCGCAGGCTCGGCTCGCCGACGCCAAGGCGATGAAGGACGCGGCGGACAAGGATGCGGCGGCCGCCCGGGCCGCGCTCGCCCAACGCGCGGTCGACGCGTACACCGGGATGGGTTCGAACCTCGACGTCTTGCTCGGAGCCCAGAGCTTCAGCGAGTTCTCCGACCGGCTGGAGTTCATGGGTGCGATCGCCCAATCCGACTCCGACCTGGCGGCCCAAGCCGACGCCGCCGGGCAACGCGCTGCCTGGGCCGCCCAGCAGTACGCGAGCGCGGTCAGCGACGCCCAGACGCACCTGAACGAGATGACGCACGAGCGTCAGCAGATCCAGTCGAACCTCGCCGAGCAGCAGACCCTCGCCGCCAACCTGAGCGCCCAGTGGCAGGCGGCGATCGCCGCCCAGCAGCAAGCGGCCGCGGCTGCCGCCGCCCAGGAGCGGGCATCCGTCTCCGCCCCCGTGCCCAGCGACCCGCCCCCGACCGGCGGGTACGTCCCGCCACCGAACTCGAGCGCCGCGCAGATCGCCGTGGGCGCGGCGTACTCGGTGATCGGCGCCCCCTACGTCTTCGGCGCCGCCGGCCCCGACGCGTTCGACTGCTCTGGCCTCACGTCGTGGGCGTGGGCGCAGGCGGGGGTCTCGCTCCCGCACTCGGCGCTCGCGCAGCTCGGAAGCCTTCCACAGGTGCCGCTCTCATCGGTGGAGCCGGGCGACATCATCTATTACGGGTCGGTATCGCCGCACGTGGCGATCTACGTCGGCGGCGGCAACATCATCCACGCGCGGCATCCGGGGCCCGGTGGCGAGGTGCAGGTCGACTCGATGTACGGGTACGACACGCCGTACGCCGCCATGCGGCCCGGCGTCTGATCCGGATCGTCCGCCGATCGCAGAACCGCCAGGCTTCGTTAGGCTGCACCGACGTGGCCGATCCCCGCAAGCCCCCTGATGATCTCGCCCTCGTCGAGCGCCTCCGGGCGGGCGACGAGACCGCGTTCATGCTGCTCGTGGACGAGCTGGGCCCGTCGATGCGCCGGGTGGCGCGGATGTACGTCTCGAGCGACGCCGTCGCCGACGAGGTCGTGCAGGAGGCCTGGCTCGGGGTCGTCCAGGGGCTCGGTGGGTTCGAGGGTCGCGCCTCCTTGCGGACCTGGATCTTCCGGATCTTGGTCAACACGGCCAAGACGCGAGGCCGGCGGGAGCATCGGAGCGTACCGTTCGCGACCCTCGCCGGGAACGACCTCGATCGGCCCACGTTCGAGCCGAGCGCCTTCGGTGGCCCCGAGGGTCCGAACCCGGGCGCGTGGTCGACCCTGCCGTTCGATTGGCGCGGGATGCCGGAGGAACGAGCGGAGGGAACCGAGACGCTGCACGTGATCGGCGGTGCGATCGCGATCCTGCCGCCCATGCAGGCTGAGGTGATCCGCCTCCGGGACGTGCTTGGATGGTCCTCCGACGAGGTCTGTAACGCGCTCGATCTGACCGAGACCAATCAGCGTGTGCTCCTGCACCGCGCGCGTGCCAAGGTGCGAGGCGCGCTGGAGGATCACTTCCGGAGCGTGAGCGAGGCATGAGCGTAGACGCGAGCATCACCTGCCAGGAGGTCGTCGAGCTGCTGAGCGCCTACCTCGACGGCGAGCTCGACCCCTCGACCCTCGATCGTGTGGAATCGCACCTCGCCGGATGTGACGGCTGCACGATGGTGCTGGAGGAGTTCCGGGAGACGATCCGGCTCTCCGGAGGACTCACGGTCGAACAGGTGAACGAGACCCAGCGACGGACGCTCCTGGAAGCGTTCCGCGATTGGAGCGCCGGAAGCTAGGGACCGCCCTCGCCGAGGTCCGCGAGCCGCGTCTCGGCCTGCTGCACGAGCTGCTCGTTGCCGGCCTCGCGGGCTGCGTCACGCGCCTGGACCAACAGCTCGACCGCCTGCCCGCGTCGGAGCGCCGCGTTCTTCTCGGTCGAGTACTTGAGCTTCTCGTCGGCCTTGATGATCAGCTCGAAGATCTCGCTCGGCTCCATGTTCACCCCGTCCCCTCGCGCTCCATCCGATCGAGGTACCCGCGGATCTGGATCGCTGCTGCCGCACCTTCCCCGACCGCCGAGGCGAGCTGCTTGGTCGACCCGTCACGAACGTCTCCTGCCGCGAACACGCCCGGGATGCTGGTCATGAACGTCGGATCGGTCGCCACGAACCCCCGGTCGTCGAGCGTGACCTGTCCCTGGAGGAAGCCGGTGTTGGGGTCGAGCCCGATGAACACGAACACCCCCTGGGGATGCCGCCCGAGCTTCTCCCCCGTCTGCAGGTCCTCGAGCTCCACCGTGCCGAGCTTGCCGGAACCGTCGTCCTTCGCCCGGAACGCGGCGACCCCGTGCTCCAACAGGACCTCCATCTTCGGGTGGTTCATGACCTTGTCCTGGAGCAGCTTGGAGCCTCGGAGCCGGTCCGAACGTTCGACGACGACGACCCTGTCGGTGAACCCCGTGAGGAACAGCCCCTCCTCCAGGCCCGAGTTCCCTCCCCCGATCACCATCAGCTCCGACGAGCCCTTGTAGAACGGCCCGTCGCACGTCGCGCAGAAGTGGATCCCTGCACCGATCAGGTCGTCCTCGCCGGCGGCCTCGGTGCGGCGGTAGCTGGAACCCGTCGCCAGCAACGCGGCCCTCGCGTGGTAGTGATCGCCGGTGGCGGTCTCGACATCGAGCTCCCGATGCCCGTCATCGGTGACCGTGGTGACCGAGACGGCCTGCAGGAGCTCCACGCCGTAGCGCTGCGCCTGGCGGACGAACCGGTCGGCCAGCTCGGCGCCGCCGACCCCGTCCGGGAAGCCGGGGTAATTGTCGAGCCGTTCGGTGATGCCCGCCTGGCCGCCCAGCCCCTTCGAGTCGATCACGAGCGTCTCGAGGTTCTCGCGCGCGGCGTAGATCGCGGTCGTGAGCCCGGTCGGGCCACCGCCCACGATCACCAGGTCGTACACGTGCATCATGGCCGAGCGGGCCAGGCCGAGCTTCTCGGCGAGCTCCTCGTTCGTCGGCTCCGCCAGGTGCGATCCGTCGCCGAAGACGACCGTCGGGATGATCCGCTTGCCGCCGTTTCGCTCCTCGACGAGTCGGATCCCCTCGTCGTCCCCGTCGATGTCGTGCCAGTCGAACGGCACCCGTTGATCGGAGAGGAACTTCTTCGCTCGACGGCAGTCCGGGCACCAGCTAGCGCCGTAGAGCTGGATGTCGGTCATGCGGGAGCCTCCTTCGGATCGTCCGAGCGTAGTGGGTTCGGCGGGATGCGCGTTACAGGCGCCAGCCCGTGGGGGCGACGACCAGGCGGTCGTTCGCGGGAAGCACGGACCGCACGTCGGAGCCGTCCGGCGCCGCGGTCCTTGCCACGCGGGGGAAGAGCTCACGGAAACAGGCATCGAAATCACCCGCGGCCTCGGACGTGCTCATGGTGAGTTCCACATCATTCCCTACGTCCGAGGTGGCCGCCGCGTGTACAGGCAACCGGATCGGACGGCGCTCAGGCGCGCGGGGACGACGGATCGACTTGCAGATCGGCGAACGACGACGACGACTTGCCGAACTCCCACCAGCCGTGGATCCAGGGCTTCACCAAGGCGAGGCTCCGCCCGTACACGAGCGGGATCACTGCCACCCGGTCCACCACGGCCATCCGGTCCGCCTCATGGAACAGGTGGAGCCTGCCGCGATCGCTCCGCTCCTGCCGTGCTCGCTCGATCAGTTCGTCGAACGGCGGGTAGGCGAACCCGCCTTCGTTCGTCCGACTGTCCGACTGGAACAGCAGGCGGAGGAAGTACTCGGGGTCGGCGTAGCCGGGGAGCCATCCGGTGAAGTAGATCGGCGCGATCTGCCGTGGCGGTGGCATCGTCGCCAGCTCCGCGAGGGACCACGTCCGCACCTCGATCGAGAGCCCGAGCACGTCGCGCCATCCCTCGACGACGGGTTCCAGGAAGGAGCGGTCGTCGTCCAAGCATCCGAGCGCGAGCTCGCGAGGAGGATCGACCTCCGCCAGCAGTCGCCGGGCCGCCTCCGGGTCGAACCGGAGCGCGATATCCGGCGTGTGCCCCTGGAGCGCCGGCGGGACGATCCCCCCGGTGGCGACGGCGAGGTTGATCGGTGCGACCGACCGAAGCGCCTCACGGTCCACGGCGTGCGCCAGCGCGCGACGGACCGAGAGCTCGCCGACCACCGGGTGCGCGTGGTCGAACGCGATGTAGCCGGACCAGGCGGCGGCGCCCGCGTGCGTGTCTTCGACGCGGTCAGGAACGACGTCGGCGAGGCGAGGCGTGTAGCGGACCGTCACCATGTCGAGCTCGTCCCGCTCGTAGGGCTCGATCGCATCCCGGATCGAGGTTCGAAGGTACCGGACGCACCGGACGTTCCCGGAACGAGCCGCGTTCGCGTCCGGACGCCGTTCGAGCTCCAGGTCATCGTCCCCACGGTCCTGGATCCGGAACGCGCCGCTGACCACGCCCCGCTCGAGCCACGCGTCACCTTCGGCCTCGATGACGTGACGGGGTTGCGGCCCCCCGTCGGGTCGATTCATCACGGACAGAAAGTAGGGGGCCGGAGCAACCAGGCGGAACTCGAGCGTCCGGTCATCGAGGGCCCGCACACCGATCCGGTCCGCGTCGGCGTTCCTCCGCAGGTAGTAGTCCTGGCCGTTCTCCAGCATGAAGTAGATCGCCACCGACGAGCCGGGCGCGTCGGGGTTCAGCACGCGCTTGATCCCGAACTCCACATCGTGCGCGGTCAGCGGCACGCCGTCGGACCACCGCAGCCCGTCGCGGAGGTAGAAGACGTATCGGAGACCGTCGTCGGCGATCTCCCACCGCTCCGCGAGCGACGGCACGATCGTCCGCTCGGGCCACTGCTCGACGAGCCGGTCGAACAGCTGCATGCAGAGCTGGATGTTGGGCCACGCGATCGCCGAGCGGGGATCGGGGTCGTTCGGGAGGAAGCTGGACGCGACCTGGAGGGAGGCGGTCGCCGGGGCGTTCGGGGGTTGCGGCGCGGACCAGAGCGGGAACGCTCGCTGGTACGCGTCGTTCGCCTCGCGGAAGCGGAGCGACATGTGCAGCGCGAGCGCGAGCTTGAACAGCACCAAAGCCATCTCCTGGCTCGCGCCTCGGCGTTCGAGGATGGGCAGCAACTCGCGGTAGTACCCGACGGCCTCATCCAGTGCGTACTCCTGGCGCGCACGGTCCCCCGCACGCGCCAGGTACGCGACGGCCTTGTCCTCATCCTCCGCCGCGAGCCAGTGGTGGGCGAGGAGCCCCGCGACCTCGTCCTCGCGACCGGCGTAGCGCTCTTCGAGCCACGCCGCCGCGCGCCCGTGCAGCGCACCGCGGCGATCGGCCACCAGCGTCCGGTAGGCCGCCTCCTGGATCAGCACGTGCTTGAACCGATATTCGGGCTCGGGCCATCGGCGTCCCTCCCGGAGGAGATCCAGCCGCTGGAGCTCGATGAGGGATGGGCCGATGTCGCCGTCGCCCACAACGGCCTCGAGGTGCGGAAGGCCGAACGACCGGCCCAGCACGGCGGCCGCGAGCAGCGCGTCGCGTGCGCCCGGATCGAGCCGGTCGATGCGCGCCACGATCACCTTCTCGACCGTCGGCGGGATCTCGACCTCGATCTCGTGGTCGAACCGCCAGCCGGCGTCGGCGCGCACGAGCGCGCCCGCGTCGACCAGGGACCGGACGATCTCTTCGAGGAAGAACGGGTTGCCCTCGGCCGGCTCCAAGATCCGCCGGCCCATGTCCGGCGGCAGCTCGACGCCGCCGATCAGCGAACGAAGGAGCTCCCGCCCGCCGTCGCCCGAGAGCGCCTCGAGCGCGAGCTCGCGCGTGCGGTGCGGCAACTCGCGGGCGGCGGACTCTTTCAGCCGCCAGGCCGCGTGGTCCCGTTCGGGCCGCAGCGTGAGCACGAGCAGCAGCGCCGACCTCTCGGTATCGGCGAGCAGCCCCTCGAGGAGCTGCAGCGACGTCGCGTCGGCCCAGTGCAGGTCCTCGAACGCGGCGACGATCGGGCCCTCCTCGGCGAGTCGCGCGAAGAGCGCACGGATCACCTCGAACGTCCGGTACTGCGCCGCCTCGGGAGAGAGCTCGGCGAGCCGCGCGTGCGCCTCGGGCTCCAGGGTCAGCCCGAGCATCGCCCCGAGGTACGGGTAGTACTCGATCGCGCGGTCGCCGAACAACCGACCGATCTGCCGGCGGAGGGTGACGCGAACACGGAGTTCGGGCTCGTCGGCGAGGACGCCGAGCCACGATCGCAGCAGATCCCGGAACGGCCAATAGGGCATCGCCTCGCCGTAGGACACGCAGCGACCCTCCAGCCAGACCGGCGTCCCGCGGGCGGCGTCCATCGACTCGAAGCTGGCCCGTAGCTCGGCCAGCAGACGACTCTTGCCGATCCCGGGCTCGCCGGTCACGACCAGGACGCCGCCGATGCCGGCCGCGACGTTCTCCAGCACCTCGGCACCGTGGGCGAGCTCCGCTCCGCGTTCGATCAGCTGCGCCTGCACGCCCTCGAGCCCACGAGGCACGACGGACGCGCGGCCGGCGCCGACGACGGCGAACGCGGTGACGGGCTCGGACTTGCCCTTCAGGTCGAGGCTCTGCGCTGCGTTCCAACCGAAGAGCGGCTCGACCAGACGATGCGTCGCATCCCCGACGAGCACCGTGCCCCGTGACGCCGCCCCCTGCAACCGTGCCGCGACGTTGACCGCGTCGCCCATCGCGGCGTATTCCACCCGGCCGCCGGCACCGATCTCCCCGACGACGACCAGGCCGGTGTGGACCCCGACGCGGACGCCGAACCCGGGGACATCCCAGCCGCGCTCGACCTCGCGCGCGTACTCCTGGATCTCGTCCCGAACGCGGATGGCGGCCCGGACCGCTCGCTCCGGATCGTCCTCGTGGGCGATCGGCGCGCCGAAGAGCGCGAGCACGCCGTCGCCGGCGAGATCCTTGATCGTTCCCCCGAACGACTCGACGGCAGCGATGATCCGAGCGATCGCCTCACCGACGATCAGCTTCAGCTCCTCGGGGTCGAGCCGCTCGGCGAGCGCCGTGGAACCCACCAGATCGGCGAACACCGCCGTCACGACGCGCCGTTCGTCGCGTGTGGACGCGTCGGAGCCACTCATGTCCAGCATCCTCCCATCCTCAAACGACCAGGGATGCCAAGGCTTGGGCCTCGGTGGCGATCGCCTCGCCGTCGGCGAGGCGATCGAACCAGTCGGTCGGGATCTCGTTTCCGCCGTGGCGGGCGCCCAGGACGGCGCCCGCCACGGCAGCGTTCGTGTCGGTGTCGCCCCCCAACCCGACGACGTGGCGGAGCCCTTCCTCGAAGCCGAGCCCTTCGCCGACGACCTGCAGCGCGATCCCTGCCGTGAACAAGGTGAAGCCCATGGCCGGCCCGTCGATCTCGCGGGCGCGGCCGGCCTCACCGACGAGATATTCGAGCTCCTCCCCGCCCTCGCGATCGAGGGCCGCGGCCAGCGCTGCGAGGACCGCGGCCGCGGGCTCCTCGCCACGGACCAGCGCCGCGACCGCCAGCGTCACGGCCAGGCATGCCGTCGCGCATCGCCCGTCCCAGTGGGTGATCGCGGAGAGCGCCGGCGCTTCGACGAAGAGCCGCTCGGGGTCGCGCGCCCGCACGACCCCGAGCGGGGCGCAGTACATCACCGAGCCGTTGCCCGCAGAGACCTCGGGACCCCGGCGCTCGAACACGGCGCGGGCCGCCTCCGGCGTCCCGCGCCTCGCCTCCTCGAGGGCCTGACGCGTCTGGTTCCCGACGTCCGGGGGACCCTCGGCGAGCCAGCGCAGGTGCCTGGCGAGCACGTCGTCGGGAGCGAACGCACCCCCATTGTCGAGCAACGACGTCCACAGGTTCCGGGCGAGTGCGGTGTCGTCGGTCCAGGTTCCCGCTGGCATGCCCATCCAGAAGAGCTCGAACGCGGGAAGGGGATCGGGGATCTCCCCTCGGCGGCGGAACTCGAACGGAGCTCCGAGCGCATCTCCCACGGCGAGCCCCAGGATCGACCCCGCCGCACGGTCGCGCAGGTCTTCGTGCATGGCGCGAGGATACGCAGGGCAGACGCATCCTCGCAGGTCACGCCAAATGAACGTCTGGTAGCCTTGCCAACCGCATGGACAAGAACGGCCCCAAACACAAGATGTGTCGGCGTGTCGGCGCGCCGCTCTGCGGGCGCCCCAATTGCCCTTCCAACAAGCGACCCTACCCGCCGGGACAGCACGGCCGCGGCCGCAAGCGGATCTCCGAGTACCAGACGCGGCTGCTCGAGAAGCAGAAGCTCCGCCACATCTACGGCATCGGCGAGAAACAGATGCGCCGCTACTACGAGCGTGCCAACCGGAGCACCGCGGTGACCGGCGAGGAGATGATCCGCCAGCTGGAGACGCGCCTGGACACGGTGTGCCTGCGTCTCGGTCTGGCGCTCACCACCAGCCAGGCCCGCCAGCTGGTCTCCCACGGCCACGTCGCGATCGACGGCCGTCGGAACGACGTCCCGAGCGCGCAGGTCAAGCCGGGACAGGAGATCACGTTGTCGTCGAAGGCGCGGAACTTCATCTACGTCCGCGAGGCCCTCGAGGTGACGCCGGAGCCGCCCGTGTACCTCTACCGGAACAAGGACGAGGTCTCGGGGACGCTCTCGCGGAGCCCCGAACGTGACGAGATCCCGCTCCCCGTGACCCTCGACGAGCGCCTCATCGTCGAGTTCTACTCGTAGCCCGAGCCATCCGATCGGTCCGTCTCCGGATACCCTTGGACCGATCGGTCCGATATCTTCTTTGTTATCATCCCGTACGTGGACGCGGCGAGGACCCTTCGGGACGCACGGCGGCGGGCTGGACTCACCCAGCGCGCGCTGGCGTCGCGGACCGGGACCCCGCAGCCCGCGATCGCGCGGATCGAACGCGGAACGGTCGTCCCTCGGGTCGACACCCTTGATCGGCTGCTCGCGGGATGCGGAGAGCAGCTCGGCACCGAGCGGCGGCCGGGGATCGGGGTCGATCGGACCGCGATCCGCGCGCTCCTTCGGCTGACGCCGGTTCAACGGCTCCGCGTCGCGACGCGCGAGGGGAGGAACCTCGAACGGCTCGAGGAGATGGCCTCCGCGTGACGCAGGCGGCGTTCGATCCGCTCCGGGCGCTCCGAACCCTGACACGACATGAGGTGCGGTACGTCGTGATCGGTGGGCTCGGCGCGCGCCTGTACGGATCGCCTTCCGTCACGAACGACACGGACGTGTGCTACCAACACACGCCCGCGAACCTCGATCGACTCTCGGCGGCGCTCCGACAGCTCCACGCCGAGCTCCGTGGAGCGGACCCCGACGCACCGTTCCAACTCGACGCGAAGACCCTGGCGGCGGGAGATCACTTCACGTTCACGACCGACGCCGGCAACCTCGACATCCTCGGAACGCCGGCGGGCGTCGAGGGCTTCGACGCGCTCGAACGGGAAGCGAAGGCGTTCGAGCTCGATGGACTGACGATCCCCGTGGCATCGATCGAGGACCTCATCTCGATGAAGCTGGCGGCAGGAAGACCGAAGGACCTGATCGAGGTCGAGGTCTTGGGCGCCGTCAGGGACGAGGTCGAACGGCGGGGAGAACCACCCGCGGATCCGACGGAACGGATGAAGGAAGGGCGGCCGTAGCCGCCCATCCTCATCCCGTCGCACATCGGCGACGGAACGACATCAACCCCCTATGGGTCGACCGAGATGCCGTTCGTGGTGTCGGTCACCGTGATGTCGCTCCAAACGACCGTCATCGGCGGGGTGCAGTCCGGCTTGAACGTGGCCGTCGCCGTGAGGCTGAAGTCGGCCTTGCCGTTCTGAACCGGGAAGGTCCCCTGGGCCGTGACGGAGGTCTTGTTCGCGGCCTTCGGGTGGTGATCTCCCGGGTTGACGCACGACGCTGTCGCGGTCACCACGATGTGGATCTGTGCCTCGCCGCCCAGGCCTGCTTCCTTGCCGGATACGGTGAGCGTGTTTCCGTCCGTGGCCTTGGTAACGGCACCCACGAAGTGCGGGCTACCCGCCCACGCGGCGGTCGCTCCCAACAGCAACATCATCGTTGCGATGGCCGCAACCGCGACCATCCTCACTGATCTCCTCATCTGGCTCCTCCCTCTTGATCCGTCGGGTCGAGGCGCCACCGTGACTCTTCGAACCACCTCCCCGCGCTACGGTGCTCGCACGACCCATCTAGCCCACACGAGATGTCGTACGCGCCGCACCGGGTGATCGCTGGAGGTCGCACTTCTCTTCTCCAGGGAAGATCTCGTAGGGTCCTCGCTGGAAAAGAGCCGCCCTACTCGGCAGATGCCCATAGCATTTCTGTGCAATGCAGGAGTACGCTCCCTACGGAGGTCGCACGACGGCGAAGGGCAGTTGCCCACCAGCGATATCCGGACCCCCGCCGGGGCGCCTGAGGCCGGAGTCGACATCCTGCAGAGCTAGCGCGGCGCGAGGGTCCGTCAGATCCTCGCTCGTCGTGTCGGCGGGAGAGGTGTGGGAACCGTGGGGATCGAGGGCCCCGTCTTGGTCGCGAGCGCCGACGCGCAGGCACGAGCCGTGATCGTTCGCGTGTTCACGAGAGATGGGTACGAGACGTCGGACGTCGCGAGCGGAGAGGAAACGCTGGCAAGCGTCAAGGAAGACCCCCCATCCATCGTGCTGCTCGATCTCGAACTGGACGACATGTCGGGGTACGAGGTCTGCCACGAGATCCGTCAATACTCGGGAGACCAGTTGCCGATCATCTTGCTCTCCGGCGTGCGGACCGAGGCCCCCGACCGTCTCGTCGGCATCCTGATCGGCGCCGACGACTACGTGACCAAGCCGTTCGACCCCGACGAGCTCCTCGCACGGGCCCGACGGCTCCTGACTCGAGCACCCAAACCCTCTCCCATCCTGGACGTGCAACTGACCGCACGGGAGATCCAGGTCCTCCGGATGCTCGCGAACGGATCCGGCCAGGACCGGATCGCCAGGGAACTGTTCATCAGCCCGAAGACCGTTGGCTCGCATATCCAGAGGATCCTCGCCAAGCTCGGCGTGCACAGTCGAACCGAGGCTGTCGCGCTCGCCTATCGTGAAGGATTGATGGGCGAGGCTCGACAACCGAACAAGGTGTGACCTTCGCGAAACGCCTTCAGTCGGGTGGTCTCAGCGAAGCCCGGACCAGCTCGACCACCTCGGTCTCGCGGCGTTTGAGCGAGGACCGGGCGTCGTCCGCGCCGACGAACGACGACAGGACGCTCGCCTCGGTGAGCGAGCCGATCACGGCCGTGTAGAGCGTGAACAGCAGGAGCGCCGGATCCTGCTTGCGGATCAAGCCGGCTTCCATCCCCGTTTGGAGGAACTCCATCGCGCTGATGCGCAGCGGCTCGAGCGATCCCGCGAAGCGCTCGAACGCGGTCGGGCCCAGCCTGCCGGCCTCGCGGATGAACATCGGGAACTCGGGCCACTCCTCGGCCAGCGAGTAGACCGCGTGGATCACGTGCTCCGCTCGCTCCCCGGGCGTGGCTGGCCCTTCCAGCGCGGACCCGATCTCCTCCGCGACCCGCTGCCCGGCCGCGGCGAGACAGGCCTCCAAGAGGTCGTCCTTCGTGGGGAAGTAGTAGAGGAGGGTCTGCTTGCGCACCCCGACGGCCTGCGCGATCCGCTCCAACGACGCGCCGTTGTAGCCGTCGCGACCGAACTGTCGGATCGACTCCTCGACGATCGTGGTCCGTCGGCGTTCCCCACCCGTCCTCGGCACGCCCTACTCCCAGGCTCTCGGCCGGCCGCGGCGCGCGACCGGTCGCGACCCCTCCCACGTCCGGCGCCACGCCGGCGCGATCGGCCCGGCAAGCGAGGGCGTCTCGCTGCGTTCCGCGCGCGAGATCGCGTCGAACCAGGTCGTCCGATCCTCGTCGAACAGCTGCGCGACCGCCTGCTGCATCCGCAGCGACAGGCTCTGATGGGTCTCGCCCTCGACCGGATAGATCGGGTCGCCGTAGCGGATCGTGACCACCGGTCGGCCCGCACCAGGCCACCATCTCCCTTTCGGCATCGCCTGGTACGCGCCCACGATCGCGATCGGGACGAGCCCGACGCCGAGCTCGAGCGCGAGCCGCGAGGCGCCGTGCCGGAACCGCTGCATGTGGCCGTCCGGCGTCCGGGTCCCCTCGGGGAACACGACGATCGACCAGCCGTCGCGGACGAGCTCCTTCGCCTTGTCGATCCCCTTGCCGCCCTTCGCTCGGTCGATCGGGAACCCCGCGTAGACGAGCGCCGTGAACGCCTGGCGCCACCACACGTCGAAGAAGTAGTCGCGGGCAGCGCCGACGGCGGTCCTGCGCTGCCACCGATCCGGCAACGTGCAGAGGATCAGGGTCGCGTCGAGATGGCTCGAGTGGTTCGAGAAGAACACCACGGGACCGCGAACAGCCTGGAGGTGATCCAGCCCGTGGACGCGGAGCGAGAGCTCGTTGCGCACGAGGGGATGCATGATGCCCTGCAGGATCGCCTGGCGCGCGGCCACGCCCGCCTCGGTCCGCGCCCAGTCGGTCGGGAAGCCGACGTCCTCGCGCTCCTCGGTGTACGGCTCCGCCGACCGCGGCACCATCGGGCGTCGTCCCCAGCGGAACCCTCGAGCCATCTCCTTCAGGTCGTCGCGAGCGCTCATGCAGGTCCCCTCAGCGCACGTCCGCGATCATGATCGGCGGCGCGTGGAAGTACGTGATCGACGGGGACGGGCCGACCGAGTCCTTGGCCATCTCGAGTGCGTCGCGGAGCGAATCGGCGCGGCGGTACCCCAGCCGCGCCACGCTCTTCGGCTCCCCGCCGACGAAGATCACGTCGCCGCAATGGTCCCGGCCGTGCGCTCCCCAGTACCACATGTAGAACGGGTGCACGCCGTGATACGCGTTGGACGTCCGATACAGATGGACGTACCACGGATCGGTCGCGTAGCGCTCCTCGTACCGATCCTCGATCTCCTTCGGGTCCGTCGTATCCGCCAGGACCTCCTCGAAGAAGTCGATGTAGCTGGGGTGGTGGATCGTGTGGAACTCCCACGGGACCGGGTGGTACATGATCGCGACGCCGCCTTCACGGACCAACGGCATGTTCCGGTACATGTTGAACAGGTAGCCGAGCCCGAGGCAGTGCACCAGGATCGGGTTGAGGATCGAGTTGACGTTGTACGGGCCGACGTACGGGATTCCCATCACGACGATGTCGGACTGCCCGTCGACCTCGACCAGCTGCTGCCGGTGGAGGTTCTCGAGGGTCCGGTCGTGGACGGCCTCGACCTCGCCTCCGTTGACGCCGGTCACCTTGTACGAGGCCTCGATCCGTCGGAAGAACTCGCGACGGACGCGCGGCGGCGCGACCTCGTTCGCCTTCTTCGCGGCCATCATCAGCGCCTGGTCCTTCGTGGACCACTCCCATTCACGCTTGTTGAGGAAGCCGAGCTGGGAAGGGAACGTCTCGCTGTTCAGCGTGGTCTCGATCTGGAAGATCTTCAGACCGTTCGCCGCCAGCAGCCGGCCCATCCGGACCGTGGAGTCGTTGATGGCCGAATGTCCCGGGCGCGGGTCCATGTAGCTCTTGGAGTGCAGCATCGTGTGGACGTTGTGGTGGTGGCGGAGGCTCTTGTAGCTCGCCAGCCCGACCGCGACCGACTTGTGGCCGCCGTCCATCGCCACGAGGTTGATGTTCACGTAGACGATCAGGTCGGACTCCGCGGCCCGCTTCATGATCTCGACGTCCTCGCCCTCGTCGGTCTGGCCGATGAAGGCGATCCCGTCCTTGTCCTCCGCGTCGAAGTTGGAGAGGCGGGTCGGCCAGAAGGAGCGGTACACGCGCTCGCCGACCATCCGGCGGATCTCGGCCGCCGTCATCCGGCGGTGCAGGGCGGTCGCGACGACGATCTCGAGGTCGTCGACGCCGGCGCGCGCGGCCAGCTCGATCACGTGTTCGAGGATCCGCTGCCGGATGTCCGGCGTGACCATGGGCGGGAGCGGGATCGAGATGTCGTCCACCGCGATCGTCAGCTTCATCCCCGCGAACAGGAGCTCCGGCAGCGGCTTCGAGTCACCGACCGGGTCGAGCAGCGCGCGGCGGATCTGCGCGTTCAGATCACGGACGCCCGGCAACGCGTCGGGCGGATAGATCACGCGCGTCCCCAGCGGGAACTTCTGCATCCGGTACCCCTCGCCCTCATGGACGATGAGCGGTGGGGTCCGTTCGTCAACCTCGAGGACGAATCCTGGCCGTGGCATCGTGCGTTCGGTCTCCTGTCTCGTTAGGTCTGCGGCGCGAACGCCACCTTGAACGTGCCGAGCTTCCCCGCAGACATGGCGTGATCGATCGCGTCGCGCCACCGATCGAGCGGGTACGTGGCGCCGACGAGTCGTTCCAGGATCGGCAGGTCTTCGGACGAGCGGATCGCCAGGTCGAACGTGGGCTCCCGCGTCCCGTCCGGGAACGTCTCGGTGCCGCTCGTATACGCACCCACGAGCTCGAGCTCACGGAACCAGAGCGGCGTGAGATCGGCGCCGGTCGCCGGGATGCCACTGACGACGACGCGCCCGCCGGCGCGGACCGAGCGGAGCGCCAGGTCGAGGCCGCTCCGCGAACCCACGCATTCGATCGCGACGTCGGCACCACCCATCAGGAAGTCCGGCCCGCGCTCCGGCGTCAGCTTCAGCGCGCTCGTGTGTCGACGCACCGACTTCGTGGCGTGCTCGGGGCGCACGACCTCGTCGGCGCCGGCCAGCCGCGCGGCGGTCCGCTGCTTCTCGTGCTTCGCGGCGACGGTGACGTGACCCGGCTGTGCGAACAGCCGGAGCGCGATCAGGGTCAGGATCCCGACCGTGCCGGCGCCGACGATCAGCACGGACTGGTCCGGCTCGACCCGTGCGCGGAGCGCCGCGTGGATCGCGCACGCGAACGGCTCCACGAGGACAGCAACGGCGTCGCTGAGACCGTCGGGGATCGCGTGGAGCTGTGACCGATGCGCGACGAACCTTGAGATGTCCGACCGCGACCCGATCGCACCGCCCCGTGTCACCGGCGGCGCAGTTCGCGCACGGTGGTTCCTCGCCGCGGGCCTCGCAGCTCAGCACGCTGCTCAGGACGACGCGCTGGCCGGCCTTCAGGTCGTCGCAGTCCTCGAGCAGCTCGCCGACCACCTCGTGCCCGGGGACGAACGGCGTGGAGACGAGCGGCGAGAAGTAGAACGACGAACGGCCGGCCAGCGTCGAGAGGTCCGACCCGCAGATGCCGCTCAACGAGGGTTTCACCCTGGCCCAGCCGGCGCGACCAGCCGGCGGGGTCGGATCCTTGATGCTGATCAAGCGGAGGGGCGCGAGGGGCCCCGCCACCAGGCCGGGGACCTTGGCGCCCACGGAGCGTGCCCCGAGGTATCGGGGCACGCTCCGGAAGTACTCCAGCGCAAGGGTCGTCATGCTGCGCGGCTGGGACGGTTCTCTACCATGTGGCAGATTATGCCGCGGGCCGGCCCCGTTTGTCTACCGGTTGGTAGAGAACCCAACTTGCCTCCGGGAGGCGGTACGGAGCAGACTCGGGTGGGGAGGTCGCCGTGCCGTCGGTCTGGGGGTTGTCGAAAGCGAAGGCCAACTACCGGGATGCGCCGACGCCCGCCGTGCAGTGCAAGGTCTGCAAGTACATGTTCCCCCCGCTCGCGATCGGAAGCTGCCGGTTCGTCCGCGGGGTGATCGAGGGCTCCAAGACCTGCGACGAGTTCGCGCCGCGGAGGAGCCAGCCCACGCAGCCCTAACCTCAAGCAGGGTTACCTCGCCGCTGCCTTCGGGAACCGGACCTTCGGCATCCCCTTGGACATCGCCCACGCCTCGATCGGCCACCGGCGTCGGCGCGCGTACCGGTACAGCGACGAATCGGGCGACACCACGACCGGGTTCCCCACGGCGCGGAGCAACGGAAGGTCCGAGTACGAATCGGCGTACGCGTACGAGTGTCGGAGGTCGACGCCCTCCTGTTGCGCGTACCGCCGGAGCCATGCCGCACGCGCCTCCCCGACGAGCGGGGGCTGCGACATGAACCCGGTGTAGCGTCCGTCACGCTCCTCCAGCTCGGCCCCGATCAACACATCGAACAGCGGCGCGAACGGCCGGACGAACGGCTCGGCCGCCGCGGTGATCATCACGGTGCGATGCCCCGCGGCTCGATGCTCGCGGATCCGGCGGACGCCGGCCGGCGAGGCCTTCTGCAGCATGAACTCGGCGACGTGCCCGTCGATCAGCGCCTGCACCCCTTCCACGCTCGCCCCCTCGTACCGGCGGAAGAACGTCCGGAGGAAGTCGCCGCGGTCGCGGCGATCGATCGTGAGGTAGGTGGGGATCCGCCCGAACACGCTGACCAGCTCGGCCGGCCACTCGTCCGCCTCCAGATCGGCGAACCGCGTCCAGACGTAGGACTCGACGACGTTCGAGGAGATGACCGTCCCCTCCATATCGAACAATGCCAGCACGGGTTCGTCGCGCGTGCGGATCCTGACGGTGGGCTTCTCCCGATCGCGCCGGCTGAGCTCCCGGAGCGACTGCGTCACGGCGGGACTGTGCACGTCCTGCAGGTAATGCTTCCAGTCGATCACCCCGGCGTCGAACGGGAACCGAGCCCGGTCCTCCGCCGTCAGCGAGGTCCAGAGCGCGACCACCCGCTCGTCCGTGTACACGACCTCGGTCTCGGTGTACATGCCGTAGAGATCGGAATAGCGCTTCACGAAGTCGACGCGGGCCTTGTCGCGGTCCAGGCGTGACACCGCGTCGCGCATCGTCTGGGACTTCGGCAGGTGCGTGACGATCTGCTCGGCGACGTCCGTCAGTCGCTCCGCGCGTCGCAGCATCCGTTCCACGGTGATGTTGCCTGGGAACTTCCATTCGGGGACCTTGTGCTCCCCGCGACCACGTTCGGGGAGCGGATGCGCCTCGAAGTACGCGCGGATCCACTCGTAGAGCTCGTAGAAGCGGAGCGGGTTCCGGTCGCCGCTGGAGACGTTGTAGTGGGCCGGCTCGCCGGCCGGTGGTGGGGTCGCGGCGACCGCCAGGATCGCGTTCACCACGTAGTCCACCGGGATCAGATCGACGATCCCCTCGGGGATCCCCGGGAACTCCGGGATCTGGCCGAGTCCGTAGGCGCGGATGATCGGATCCGCCATCTTGAACCCGTCGATCCAGCCGGGGAACGGGTGCTCGAGGGCGGACTCGATGATGGACGGTCGAACGATCGAGAGGGGGAGCTGCCGCTCGCGCGCGATGTCCTCGACGGCGCGCTCCCCCATCGCCTTCGTGAACGTGTAGACGTCCGGCCAGCCGAGCGTCCGGGCGCGCATCCTCCCGTACTCGATCAGGCGCTTGTCGACCCACTGCTTGCGGCGTTCCTCCGCGTCCTGGCTCACCGTGCTCGGCCCGGCGCGCGAGTGGTCCTTGGCGGCCTTCGCCATGAAGTGCTCGAGCATCTCGGGCTTGCGCGACCCCGCCTCGACCTCGGCCTTGGCCTGCATCGCCATCTCCGCCTCCAGGCGGTAGTCCACCTTGTGCTCCAGCGGCCCCTCGGGGATCACGCCCTTCTGGACGCCGGCCACGTACGCGGTCGAGACGTGGACCAGGTGCGGCACGTTGTTCGCCGCGACGGCCCGGTAGAGGTTCTGGGCGCCGAGGAGGTTCGTCTGGAAGGCCTCCTGGATCGGCGGGTCGAAGCTGACGGTGGCGGCCGAGTGGATCGCGACGTCGATCCCGCCCGGGAGCTCCGGCTCGCCGCGAGTGAAGTCCCCGTCGATCACGGTGACGCGCTCGTCCAGGAGCGCCAGGAGCCGGTCACCGCCACCCAGACGCTCGCGGAGCACGTCGAACGCCGGCTTACGGGTCAGGTAGTGGACGCGCTCGACGGCTGTCGCCGAGGTCTGCGAGCGGACGAGGACCGTGATCGTCGTCTCGGGGAAGTCGAGGAGGAGCCGCTCGAGGATGACCTGGCCGAGGAAGCCGGTGACCCCCGTGAGGAAGATGCGCTTGCCCGCGAGGGCGTCGACGATGGAGGTCCGGGCGCCTCGGTTACTCTCTACCACGCGGCAGATTATCGGTTATCTACCGCCCGGTAGACAAGGGTGGCGCTCAAGTCTTCGTCCCCGCAGAGCCGATACCCCATTTCGAGTAGCCCGCACGTTTCCTTGCGGGCCCGAACGAGGGGGATGGGTCCATGAAGAAGTGGAGTTGGCTGGTGGCTCCAGCGATCGTGCTCACGCTCGCCGCGATTCCTGCTCACGCGGCGAAGAAGCCTACCGGGGCCGCGACGTCGTCGAATATCTCGATCGCAACGATCGACGGCGCGAGACTGGCGGCAGCAGATTCGTCGCCGACCCCGTCACTTGGTGACACGCTCACGTTCGCCACAACCGTGGGT
>WNGD01000721.1_pt1 | contig 35725 bp, 23 predicted proteins | sample 5400671 | NCBI WGS metagenome assembly WNGD01 (sample SAMN13153369, study PRJNA577476) | soil metagenome | isolation source: 40 cm soil or saprolite under grassland replicate 2 | place: USA:California | collected 2016-06-15 | reverse complement strand
TACAAGAAATCTGTACCTTACTCGATGGGTATCCTCTCGGCGCACAATTGATCTTTGGTACATCCCGCCGCGTGATTGCAGGCAAAGTCTACCGGCCGGAAGCTGCCACTCGTTCCCTGGAAGAAGTGCGAGATGAATTGCGAGAAACGCTGCCAGAAGGCATGTGGGCCGTACTCGATATCGCTTACCGGCGTTTATCCCCGTCGGCGCAATTACTGCTTCCATACCTGGCAGCCTTTAAATTGCCCTTTAGCCGGGAGCAGATTGTCATGCTGGTGGCTCCTGGAACGCCTGCCACTGTTCGCGCTACCGTGCGCCTGGAACATGAACATTATCTTGAAGATCTTCATTCCAATGGGCAGGAATTGGTGAAGGGAGTAGGTGCAGACATTCCCACAGAGCTTGCCAGGAACTGGCGTGCTGCACGTGACGAACTGGTCGAAGCATCATTCATCCAGTTTGACGGGCGTGTTTACACGATCCATTCCCAGGTTCGGCACTTTGCGCTCTCACACCTCCAAATGGAGGAGCGTCGTCGTGCACATCGCGTAGTCGCAACGTACTACAGTAGTCTTCCGCAGCCAAGTCCTGATGAGTGGTTTGCAGCCTTTGAACACCTGGAAGATGCAGGTGAGCCACAAGACCTGCAAAAGGCGGTTCACCTGGCCGTAAGAGCTTCGTGGGCGCTGCACGCAAGAGGGCATGCTTCCGAATTGCGGTCAATGTTGCACCGCGCCGAGGCATATGCACTCGATCTTGGTGACAAGACTGGCGAGGGTCAAATCCAATATTGCCTGGGCACTATTTTGCGCCGTCTTGGAAAGTATGCTGAGGCTCTTGGTTGCCTTACGCGCAGTTTAACACTGCATCGTGAACAAAATGAGCGTGATGAGATGGCCTGGACGCTCTATGAGCTTGCCATGCTCTTTCGAGAGGAGGGCCATTACCGGCAAGCTGGTGAGCACGCCAAGGAAGCTCTTATCCTCTTCCGTGAGGCTGGTGATATCAAAGGCGAAGCAATGATACATACAGTGCTGGGTGAAGTCAGTCGCGGGCATGGCTATTACTATGATGCTCTTGGCCACTTCGAGCTTGCGCTTGCCAGTTTCCGCAGCCTGCCTGGCGACGAGGGATATCCCTGGACACTGAGGGATCGCGGAACCGTTCATGAAGCGCTGGGAAATTATGCTGAAGCGCTGGTAGATTATGAAGAAGCCATCCGTCTCTTCAATACACTTGGATCCCGCTTTGGACAGGCCTGGGTTTATGTTGATCAGAGTGTTGTCTATGTAGACCAGGGGAAATTCGACATTGCCGAGTATAACTGCAACAATGCCATCAGTATCTTCCGCGAACAGGGAGTGCGTCGTGGCGAAGGATGGGCTTTGCTGGTCCTCGGAGACGCCGCTCGCAAAAGGCACCAGCTCGATGACGCTCGTGGGTATTACAGTGAAGCTCTCGCCATTTTCAATGGCCTGGGTGATCGTGTGGATCAAGCGCGTGTGCTTAATGGCCTGGGAGCTGTCGCGTTGGGTGAAGGCGAATACCCTGACGCAAAAGAACACTTTGAGCATGCCAACGCTATAGCGCACGAACAGGAAGCCTTACAACTTGAAGGACGTGCCCTGCGGGGCTTAGGTGATGTAGCAAAGGCTATGCGACAATTTAGCGATGCTGAGCGTTTCTACAACCAGGCTGTCGTGATTGCCACGAATCTCGATACCCCGGCCGAACGCTGCGCGGTACTGCATCACCAGGGGGAATTGCACTTTATCCAGGGACAATACATTGAAGCGCTTGCTGCCTGGGTGCAGGCTCTTGCCCAGGATCGTCGCATGGGGCACCCCGATCGCCAGGTGCTCCAGGACAAAATTAATACGCTTGTTGCTGAGCAGCACCTGGAAGAGACTTACGCTGAACTGTGCAAGCAGCATGGGGCGTAGAGGGATGGCTCCCTACAGGGGCGCAATTCATTGCGCCTCTACAGCAAGCTCACGGCATCACCTGATACTGAAGCACCGCCGTTGGAGCGACGTGAATGCGATCTCCGTTCGATAGGATATGTCGATCTACCAGGTGTCCTTGATAGACAAGACCATTCAAACTTTCAGCATCCTCAATCATCCACGCGTTATTCTCCCAGCGTATTTTGGCATGCAAGCGAGAGACTCGCTGAGAAGGTACCTGTATATCATTGCCTGAAAGACGGCCGACCGTCAGGACAGGTTGATTCAGTTGACGTTCACCAATGATCTTCCCATCTAGCTCAATCAATACACGGGCTTTCTGATTGAATGCAGCCGGCTGCGGCTGGTTGTTTCTTGCTGGTCGTGGCGCTGCCTGCCTGTCAACATCTACATAAGCTCCCCTGCGTGCAGCCTGACCTCCTTTAGCGGGCATCACTGGTGCGGGAATGGGAGACGGAGGCGATGCGGGCCACTGCTGGGGTGCCCAAGGGGGAATCGGTGACACAGGTTTATATGGAGCAGGCGAAGGCTGAGGTGGAACCCCGTATTGTCCTGCTAGTACTTGTGATGGCCCGAATACCGAGCGAATGATCGACTCGTCGCCGGTGCGATCCTGGTTGTAACGGTTCTGCTCCTCCAGAAGACCGGCGAACACACCTCCCATACGCTTCAACTCCTTGAAGGTGCCGCGCTCAACAATGCGTCCGTCCTTGAGCACAATGATCTCATCAACATTGCCTAGCGTGCTAAGGCGATGAGAGATCAACAATACTGTGCGTCCTACAACCAGTGTGTCCAGGGCATGCATGACCTCAGCCTCAGCCTCTACATCCAGGGCGGCTGTCGGTTCATCCAGGATCAGGATAGGCGCGTCACGCAAAATGGCACGCGCAATCGCCAGGCGTTGACGTTGGCCTCCAGAGAAATTCTTGCCCTGTTCGCGTACCTCTGTATCGTATCTATCTGGCAAACTCATGATAGTGTCATGGATATGTGCTTTTTTTGCAGCATCAATAATCTCCTCCATACCCGTCCCTGGTTTGCCTATCTCGATATTTTCACGTATGGTTCCCTCGAACAGCACGTTGTCCTGCAAGACAATGCTCACATTCTGACGCAAAATGCGAAGAGGGTACATGCGGTTATCAGCGCCATCAATTTTGACCGACCCATGCTGAATTTCATAGAGACGAGAGATCAATTTCACCAGCGTCGTTTTGCCACCCCCAGAGAGGCCAACAAGAGCAACTTTTTTGCTAGCAGGAATATGCAAATTAATCCCCTCAAGGACCGGCCGATTTGGTGTGTAGCTGAAGACGACGTTCTCAAAAGTGATGTCTCCTTTGAGCCTGGTCGGTCCGTAATAGCGCGCAGTGCTCTCCACGACTTCTGGGGCCGCATCCAGGACTTCCTTGATACGTTCTGCCCCGGCAGCCGCACTGTTATAGAGGTGTGCCAACTTCGAGAGATCGCGAAACGGTTGGTAGAGCATCTTAAGGTAGCCGAGGAACAAAAACAGGGTTCCAATTGTGATTGTACCAGCAGGAATTGTGAGGAACCACAGTTTGAAATCATGGCCCGCTGCGACATATGCACCCACAGCGAGGATGATGGCGGTACCTATGGCCAACAGGACAGCAACGAGCGGATTGAACTGAGCCTGTAGGCCACCTGCGCGAAGTCCAGCCTCGCGGTTCTCGCCAACATATTTTTTGAAGCGTCGTGTCTCTCGCTCCTCCAGCGTGAACGCTTTGAGTACCGTGATGGCCCCGATGTCCTCTGCAGCAACGTTCGCTACCTGTCCAGCCGCTTTCGCAGCCTTTTTCGATGCAGCCTTAATATTTGTAGTGTAGCCGAGTACGATCAGGAAGAGTGCGGGTACGATGACAAGGGAGATCACTGTAAATTGCGGGTTGACGATAAACATAACTATGACGACACCCAGAACCATCAATATTCCTGCAAGCAGGTCGACCAGGCCGTCTGTGACAAGTTTCTCAATATTCGCAATGTCACCGGTCACCCGCTGAACGAGATCGCCTTTCTTCTGCTTACCATGCCAGTCCAGGCTCAATCGCTGCAGATGTTCGAAGAGTTGACTGCGCAGTCTCGCGGTCAGGTTTTGAGCGATAAAAGAAGCCAGGTAGAGTTGAATGTAGACCAGAAGGCCACTCAACGCGCTAAGTGTAAGCAGCATTACCACTGAGAAAAGGATAACACCGACTGTAGTATGCCCGCCATGTGAGATCGCTGCCAAATCTTTTGGTGAAGCGAATCGGTCAAAAGGACTAATGAGTCCATTCAGAAACGAGGGGGGATTTAAGTTTTTCTGAATCTTGTCGGAGATAAACTTGATCGAAAATCCGAGCAAGATATCACAGCCGACTTGCGCTAGCGTCATGGTTATAGCAATGACGATCAAAAAACGGTAACCTTTGAGATTGCGAAACAGGAAACCGATCATTGAAATCCCCTCCGTGCTTGATCTTATAAGTATGGGGACATTGATACTAGAGACCACTTAGATGTAGTAGAACAAAAAAACCGACACCGGGCGTTAAACCTGTTAACGAGGAACTCATCAAAGTCTACCACAAAGGTATATAACTCTGGAAGAGGATTTCTCTCTTGGAGAAAGTAAGAAAGTTTGGTACAATAGCTGAGGTCAATCTATTCCGTCTTTCTTGTGGTAACTATTCACATCGTTTTTATGAAGCAAATCATCGTAAAATGTCTTCTGAGGCTCAATACTTGAAAAGACAGAGAACTTTATCTGAAGCGACTACTCGACATAGCATATTAAGAGGAGAGGCTCATGGCTGAACAATCTGCGAATTCATCGCACTCCCGAAGTTTTGGGGTAGGTAGAAAATTCAGCTTGCTGATAGGCATAGCAAGCTTCGGTATACTGGCGTACTTGCTTGTACAGGTTGCATATCAAATCGTTGTACCCCCTCCAGCTCACAGATTGCTGTTCGTACAGGATATTCCACTTCCCAGTGGGTATTGTGAGACGGGCCCTTGTACGAAAGACCCACTGGCCCCTGGTGTAGATCAGGTTTTTGATGCATTTGACTTCCAAGCGTATGATCCACCTACGCACAGGTTGTTCATTGCCCATACTGGACCGGCACCCGATCAGCTGGTACTTGCTCACCCCGATTTCGCCCCCAAGTTCAACCCCGAGGTCGACATCAAATACGATGGGCATATCATTGTCTTCGATACCAAACAAGATAAGATCATTGCACGCCTGAACATTCCACAGGTTGCCGGTATCGTAATCGCTCCCGATCTGCGCAAGGCCTACGCCGCTGATGCCGAGGAAAACATCGTTTACTCCATTAACGTTAATACACTGAAATACACGCCGATTCAGCTTGACGATAACGAAGGTCCAGACGCCATGTCATATGATCCTGTCGATCACAGGATTCTTGTCTCTGATCCTGGCGCTCCGGTTGACGACAAGGTATCCTTGAATGTGGACAAGAAGAACCAGAACGTCACCATCATCGATGCGCTAACCGATACGGTGGTTATCCCAAAGGTCAACCTCGGTCTCTTACCGCTATTGCCGGGTGAGAATGTAAAGTCGGTTGCGAATGCTCCGAAAGTTCCTGTTGAGCCTGGTAATATTCCTAAATACGGACATGATGTGGGACATAACAAATACGATGAAGTGCTGCACCGCGCCTTTGTGACCTCCACGATATTGCCAAATGCAGATGACGGGATTAAAAATCCGCTGCTGCGGCCGCCGCCCGGTACAGGTGAACTCATTGCTTTCGATCCCATTAAAGCTACCATTGTCCAGCGTATAGTATTACCTGCCACGTGTAGCAGCCCTCACGGCATGGCTATCGATATAGAGCAGCAAGTTGCATTCATCGCCTGCACTGATTTCGATTCAGCGCGCAACCTCTTCCAGAATCTGCTCAGGGTTGATCTGCGGACTATGACGGTTATCCCTACTGATCCCATAAAAGCGCGGCTGGCTGGCGGTCCCGATATCGTTTTGATAGATCACCCCTCTCATGTCCTTTTCGTTGCCTGCAAAGGGGGGATTTCGGTGTTTGACGAAAGGGCTGGACATTTTAGCAAGCTAGGTGACTATATACTCGGTAAGCAGACTCATACTATAGCCATTGATGAGCAGACGCAGGAAATTTTCTTGCCCCAAATTGCAGGAGGTAGACCCATCCTTCGCATCGGTAGGTACAATCCAAACGGGGTATAGAAGGCCTCTTTACCTGATGCTTTTTGATCGTCGACTGGCGACCCGGTGGGTCGCTCACCAAGCATGAAGGTGTTGAAGTGGCCAGGTGCGGCTTCGCCGCACCTGGCCACTTCAACACTCAATGAGTGCGAGGCCCGCTTGCGGGCTGAGTAGTGCAAGGGTATCCAAAAAGTGCCAGGGTGAGAGGTGTAGAAGCCGGATCACGCCGCTTTATCCCCCTACACATCGCCAAGCATCACGATATCGTCTTGTACTGAAGCACTACATTGGGGGCGACGTAAACGCGGTCCCCGTTGGTGAGCGCAAGTCGATCAACACGGTTACCTCGATAGATCAGCCCATTCAGGCTTTCCGCATCCTCAATCAACCACATGCCGTTCTCCCAGCGAATCTTCGCATGCAGGCGTGAGACGCGCTGAGAAGGTATTTGGACATCGTTCCCTGAAAGCCGCCCGACAGTCAGAACTGGCTTGTTCAATAGGCACTCACCAATAACCTTTCCATCCAACTCGATTACCATGCGCGCATTCGCTGGCGGAACCGCTCGTACTGGTTGTACATTTTTTCCCCGTGCTGCTTGCACCTTTTGCCTGCCATTGCCGCCCTGCTGCCTGTTAGCGAAGGCTGGTGGAACGTCCTGGGGTGATGCTCCTGCTGGCGCAGGCCAGTTCTGAGCTATCGCGGGTGAAGGCGAAACAGGTCCCATGGGCCCGCGTGGGGGAGGCTGCATCTGGTACTGGTTATAGAATTCTGGCATAGGAGCAAAGGCCGAACGAATCATGGACTTGTCGCCTGCCTTCTCCAGATTGTAACGATTCTGCTCTTCAAGAAGTCCTGCAAAAACACCACCTCGTCGCTTCAGGTCTTTGAAGCTTCCCTGTTCAACAATGTGCCCCTCCTTGAGTACAACGATCTCTTCAACATTGCCCAGTGTGCTCAGGCGGTGAGAAATCATGATCACTGTACGTCCAACGATCAGCTTATCAAGAGCATGCATGACCTCAACCTCGGATTCAACGTCCAGGGCTGCGGTAGGTTCATCAAGGATAAGGATAGGGGCATCGCGCAGAATTGCACGCGCAATCGCTATGCGTTGGCGTTGTCCACCAGACAAATTCTTGCCCTGTTCGCGTACCAAGCCATCGTATCCGCCCAAATCGCTCAAAATCATCTCGTGAATGTTTGCCTTTTTCGCTGCCTCGATAATCTCCTGGTTACTGGCTCCTGGTTTGCCTATAGCGATATTTTCACGGATCGTCCCCTCGAACAGTACTGAATCCTGTAAAACCATGCTCACATTTTGGCGTAATACCTTAAGGGGATACATACGATTGTCGACACCATCGATTCTAACGGACCCTTGCTGAATGTCATAGAAACGTGGAATTAACTTGACCAGTGTCGTTTTACCGCCTCCAGAGAGTCCTACGAGCGCGATTTTTTTCCCATGGGGAATATGGAGGTTGAGGCCCTTTAAAACCGGATTCTCTGGCAAGTAACCAAAAACCACGTTGTCAAACGTGATCTCGCCCCTCAGCTTGGTTGGTCCATAATAAGGAGCCTGGCTGTCCAGGACTTCAGGTGCCTGGTCTAGCACCTCTTGTATGCGCTCCACACCAGATGCCGCGCTGCTATAAACCGTTGTCAGCTTCGAAAGATCACGGAATGGCTGGTATAGGAGCCTGAGGAAGATGAGGAATAAGACTAACGTCCCAATATCTACATACAGGGGAGGAATTCTAATGAAACCAATGTGGAACTCATTTCCCGCGGCGACAAATCCTCCTACGCCCAACACAATAGCTGTACCCAGTATGACGAGAAAACTGACGATTGGAGCGAACTGCGCCTGCAAGCTTCCAGCGCGCAGTCCTGCCAGGCGGTTCTTATCAACGTAGCCACCAAAACGAACGGCTTCCTTCTCCTCACGGGTGAACACTTTGATCACGGTCAGCGCGTTTATATCTTCTGTTGCCACGTCCGAAACCTGCCCAGTCGCTTTAGCCGCCTTCTTAGCTGCCGCCTTGATGTTTTTCGTGTAACCAAGGGTGATCATTAACAGCGCTGGTGCAATTGCAAGCGAGATCACCGTATACAGTGGACTAAGAAAAGTCATCACAGCGGTAATGCCAATGATTATGAGAAGACCTCCTAACAGATCAACTATACCATCAGTGACGAATTTCTCGACATCAGCAATGTTGCCCGTGACTCGCTGAACAAGGTCCCCTTTCTTCTGCTTTCCGTGCCAGTCTAGCGATAGGCGCTGCAGGTGCTCAAACAGTTGATTCCGTAACCTTGCCGTGAGGTTTTGCCCTATGAAAGCGGCAAGGTAGAGGTCCAGGTAAGCCAGGAATGCGGCTAGTATGCCGAATATAATTATCATCAGCACTGAAAAGACAATCACACCATTGGTAGTATGATGACTTATTATCAGTTGCGGGTTTGGGTCGCCTGGCGAGACCGGGCATTGCGTTATCCCCGGCTGAACTGGTGGTTGTGACTTGTCTAATTGGAGCGATGGGTCAAAAAGGGGAATATCAAACTTGTCGAGAATAGGATTCAGAATGGGATCTCTAATCCAGGCTGGGAAGTTGCAGGATGGGTCCGCGCCGGGATTAGAGACCTTGCTCGGAATAAACTTGAGCGGAAAAGCAGCGGCGATTTCACAGCCGACTTGCAAGAACGTCACTATTATGGCAATTACTAAAAGCCCACGAAATCCTTTTAAGTTACGGAACAGAAATTTGAGCATGATTACGCCCTCCCGGACTTACATTGATAAGCATACTGCGGCCTCCTCAAGCATGGCTGATAACTCTTTAGGCCGTGAACTATTGAGCCGATTGACTCGCCGAGTAGCAATTTTGAATAAGAGAGCAGCTTCATAAAGTTTTGAACGCTGCAAGATGCCGTCAATCGCTGCTTGCGTAACGCCAAGTTCGAGCATGGCTTGACGGTACGTAGTAGTAAACACTTCTGCTGCGGCCTTGAACCATGGCATCATACCGGGACGTTGATACCAGAGTCCGCTTGGGCGCAGGTAGGCCAGAAAGTAGCCGACATCAAGCGCTGAATCTGCCAAACAAAATCCATCAAAATCTACTACAAAAACCTGGTGGCTGTGGAAGAGTAGCTGGCTGGCCTTAAAGCCGCCATGTGCCGGTCGATAGGCATCGGGTTGAAGTGCCTCTAAGCGAGTAGCGAGCTGTTGTGCGAGCCTTTGCACCTCTTCTGCCTGTGCAGGATTGTGGCTGGCGATGAGCGCAGCCCGTTCGCGAGCGCGTTTCGCTTCTTTTGCCCCTGAACGTGGTGTGCCCTCATCTGGACGTACTGTACTGGTGTGCAGTCGAGCCAGGGCGATTGCTGTAAGCCATAATTCCTCGACTGGTATCACCAGTTCTGTGATCTCACCTCCTCGACCTCGCTCCATTTGTGGCCGCAGGGCACGCGTACCTGTGACCAGTCGCTCCTTGAAATTAGCGGGCTGTACTGCCTGATTAAAAGTAAGCCCAAGCGCATCGATGATGCCAAGCGGACGCGGGAGGAATGGCGAACTTCCACCATGGGCGGAAAGTCCCCCAGACTTTCTTGCCACAGGGGTCCCCTCCCTGCTCCCCACCGCTCCCGCCACTACAGATCTAGTGGTCTGCTCGTTATAGAGCCGCTGCTGTAAAAGCTGAACGCTGCGTGCCTGCTCAGGGTCGGCATAGACCTTCCCGAATATGGTCAGGTTTCTGAGAGTAGCTCCTTCATCTTTGCCATGTTCCAGGGCAAGATGGTAGCGGATGACACAACGATTAGCGGGTTTGTAGCGCACTGGCACCGCGCTAGCAGCGACGAGCTGCCAGGTGTTAGCGCCAAGTTGTACACGAGCAGCCGACTGCAAAGCTTCAAACAGAGGGCTATTGGGCGAAGTGTCGCAGCTTGCCGCCAACGCGGGCAGGCTACTATCAGCCGGAAATGCCTGGACTGAGAGACCAATATCTTTCGCGTGTAGCACCCCCGTTGCCTGTACCTCTAGAGGAGCTTCACGTGCCTGAGCTTCAGTGAAACGAATGTGTGCTCCGTCAAGCGCTTGCTCGTCTAGTGTCAGGCTCACCGAGCGGTTAGGGTCATTGGAGTGAACTTTATTAGCATGTCCTATCTCATCTACACTATAAATAACAGCCAGTCCTCTCGCCGGTTTGCGCCGCAGGTAGCGTACAAACAACCCCAACGGCTTCTGTGCTCCGGGCAATAATGTGCGATGAGCACGTTGATAAAGTAGTGTAACAATATTCGGAAGATCTAGTATGGATAAGCTGGCATCTTGAGTTTTGCTGCTCATGCTCTAGCCTCCCTTTCTAGCGCTACACGTTCCACCAGAGCTACCAGGGCGCTATCGGCACCGGGGACGCCGCGAAAACCGGGGAACGAATTGACATCCACAATCATAGGTCCACGCTCAGTTATCAGCAAATCGAGGCCGTAGAGTCTCATGTTGAAAACACGTCCAATCTCAAGGGCAATATGTGCCCATTCTTGGGGTAACTCCTCGAGCGTAATCGGAAAATCTTGCTTTGATGCGTTTGCTTCTAAGGGTGTACGGCGCCGCGCGGCGAAGATCTGTTGATCGATAACCCATAACTTGATATCCCAACCATCACCAGTCGCAAACTCTTGCAGCACTACCGGTTCCTGGCTCCATTCCTCCGCGAGGGCAGCTAATTGCTCGATGCTGTCTATCTTGTCTACAAGATCACCCCGGTGGCTGTAGTAGCTTTTAATTATCAGTGGGAAAGGCAGGCTTGCCAGAAAGTCGCGGTCCGTGAGCAAGCTTCCCAGCGTCGTGAAACTCCAGGTAGAAGGCCAGGGCAGGTTCGCCTCGCGCATACGTTGCGCCATCAGCACCCGATCCTGGCAAGCAACTGATGAGGCCCAACTGTTTATAACCAGTGCCCCTTTCTCTTCCATGATGCGAGCAACATCTAATGCCTGTGGAGCATGCGACTTCAGCAGGTAGAGGTTGGCCAATGAATATTTCTCTTCTTCTGCGATCGCTTCAGCGCCCGTAAGAGCGCGTACATCCAGCAGTCGAACATTGTGTGTAGCACTCAGTTGTCGCAGCGCTACAGCGATAACAGGGTGATGTGGCGTTTCTGGATTATCCATGATGAGACAGATGTCCATGTGGTAGCTAACTCCTTTATCTGCTTGACAGATTGCAGCCCGCAAGATTGCTCAGTAGTTGCTCTCTGCCTGCCATCTGAGGTGGTTTCTCCTGTATCACTTTCTGTAATTGTTTCGCTTCAAGCGCTCGCCGCCGGTGCTGCGCCCGTTCATTACGCGCTGCTCGTTGCATCTCAGCGCGTTTCGCTGCGTGCAGCACATACTCTGAGATTCGCACGACTGCTTTTGGCACACGCCCGAAACTGGGGAAGTCATTAATATCCAGTATCGCAGGGCCCTGGGGTGTTTCGACGATATCCAGCCCATATATATCTAATCCAAAGAGCTTGCCAACCTGCAGTGCCAGCTTGCGAACCTCTGGAGTTAATGGTACGAAGTGCTCGTCCACGTCAGTATGTAAAGGTGACTTCTTGGCAACGGCGGCATACACCTCCCGACCAGTGACGTACACTTTAATATCGAAGCCTGTATTTTCCGCATAGCGTTGGGCTAGAAAGAAACTGTCATTGGCTTCGGCTATCTCTAAGGCCGCCAGGTCTGCTGGACTATCCAACCGGTAAATGCCGCGACAGGAACTCCCATTGCTTGGTTTGACAACAATCGGGTAATCCTCAGGTGGAATTTGCTTGAGCAGCCGCGGGTGTGCTACAAAATAGGTTGGTGGGATGGGTAAACCTTGGGCACGCGCAAAGGCCGCTGCGACCGCCTTGTCTCGCACCAGGCGAATAGAACGCGCACTGTTGATGGTTGGGATCCCTACCGCTTCCGCTGCCTCCAGAATACTCAGTCCAGGCCCGTCTGCCAGCGATTTCAGGACATAGGCATCGTAACCTTGTTCTGCAAGGTCAGACAAACAGGCAACTGCTGTTTGTGGTTCCAATAGGTCGACATCATGACCCCATTGGAGAAGTTGGTCTGCGATGACCATTGGCATAGGATCATTTCGGTATTGCTCTTCAATGATAAAGCAGAAACGCATCTCAACCTCTTCCGTCCAGCCAGGTAAAACTAGAGTGAAATAACGGTCAGGATCAAAGTCGTTGCTCTAAGTGTATAAGATTTAGGATTTTTTGGCTGTTTACTGGCTCACTGATACGATGTGAATTGGTCTATAACAATTATCATACCTCAAGATTTCAGAAACGCTGCGGCAGCATCTTTCTCATCTGAATGCAGGGAAGTATTAAGTTAACATTAAATGCACTATAACACATCGGTAAAAAATAAAAAAGGTTCCCCGGTATCTATTAGCTGAACGCCCAATTGCAGCAATTTTGTAACTATTCAGGTTTCTTTGCTCTTGCACCGCCTCCGGCGGTAGGGTGGGGGAGGAAGGCGGGGACACCCCGCACCCCGCCAAGGGGCCTGCAAGGCCCCTTGGGACCCCCTGCTGAATCGTTACGTAATTTTAGGAATAAGGGTAAGAACTACTCAATGGAATATAGCGGTGTGTGAGCTTTTCTTATTCGGGGTTGCAATGAGCCACATTTCCTGTTTAATGAGGAGGTATGTTGCTACGCCTATTCGCACGTACGTCAAATGAAACTTGCGATGGCTCCACCCAGCTTCCAGAATGTCCATCCCATGTTTCCTCACTGCGAATTGGCTCATGGGGATTGGGCAAATCAGCAGGTGGCAGATTGCCAGTAATTACCGGTGGTTGGCGTTGAATCTGATCGCGCCGCATGGGTTGCGTTTCTTGTTGCTCCAAAGCCAGACGACTGTCGAGCTCTTCCAGCAGACGCTGAATGCTTGGGCGCAATTGGCGATTGCTTTCTGGAATGCGTGTCCATTGTGCAAGTGCCGCGGGATAGTAACCTGCGCGATAACAATACAGGCCTAGCATTGCGCGAGCATCATAAATGCTCATACGTTGCCAGAGGGCTAACTCTTCCGCTGGCGTCTCAATCACATCTTCGTTGGCCTCGATGATCTCCACAAGGTGGTACAGCCGCATCCCTATCAAACGATAAGGGAATCCGTAGTAAAGGGCCAATCTGCGGCGGCGTGTGCGCTCGGCAGGATGCTTACCGACAAAGTAGCGACGTGACCACGAGCCGCTTGACCAGATCACCCACGCGAGAATCAAGACCAGGATACGACCCAGGTAGCGTTCCCAGGTTTCACTAGCATATACAATCATCACACCAAGTATTGCAAACCCTGCCCCCAAGGCCCATGCACCGTAGACCAGGCGGCGACGATCCCACCCGAGTAAGTCAAAATGGTGGTGCAATGGCGTTGCCAGGAATGGCAGTGGAAATTCGGTGTGAGGCACGAACTCGCGACTACTGACGAAGCGTATCAATTGGAGTTGTTTGCGGAAGAAGCGTGTCAAAACTCGCGCCGAAATAAGGGCGGAGAGCCCCTCAAGTACAAACGCCATACCAATCATCAGCAGGAGTATCTCCTGGCGTGAAAAGATGGCGATCATGGCAAGGATGCCCCCAAGGGCCAGGGCACCACTGTCTCCCATGTAAATCTTGGCGCGGCGGAGAGCACTACCGCGTCTTGCTGCCCACGAAGAGGGCCAGTTCCAGGGTAGAAAGCCCAGAGTGCCGCCGGCGCACAGCAGCGCTAATATTTCTATAACAATGCCATCTGGATGTTTTAGATCGATAGAACCCGTAACTATGATGCCAAAAGCAAGTGCGGCGCTAAAAACAAGGCCACCGGCCAGGCCGTCAAGCCCGTCGCTGAAGTCAACCGAGAGCGATGTAACGCTTCCTATTAGTCCAGTCATAAGCATCAAGAAGATTAGCCAGGCGATAGGTATGATCTTGAAGAGGGGGCCTGTAATATCTGTGTATGGTGAATACGCTTGTTTTCCGTTTGGGAGAAGCCAAAAATATAGGAAAGCCGCTGCCATCGAGACAAAGAGCACACCGCAAAGTTTTGCCCATTCTGAAAGGCCCTCATTACTGTGTACTTTGTACCAGTCATCGATAAAGCCCACAACCATGTACCCGATGGTGGCCCCCAGGCCAATCAACAACAATCTCCATTGATCGGGATGAAGGTTGAAAACGAAGCCTGCTGCAATACCAGTGATAACCATAGCAATAGTAAATGCGGGCCCACCAACCAGGGGCAGTTCTATTGTTTTAATCTCTCGACCGCTCGCGGGAAGCACAGGCATATCGGAGCGATGTGGACCAGGTTTAAATTCACCACTGCGGAACTTAGGAAATAATAACTTCGCTATCCAGCACAGCAGCAAGCTTATAAGTGCACAAGTGATGAAAATCAAAAGTAATAACCAAACTGGAACCATAACAACTCCCTGTAAGGGCATCCCTTGGTATCCACTACTGCTGACGCACAGTGGTGAAAGGTAGTACCTTTGTGGTTTATCGCTCCTCACGTGGTAAGGAGATTTCAGAGAATCCCCAACTTGCGCTTCACATGTTGAAACGTCAAACTTACATTGACGGTAACGTTTATGATAATCGTAATCGTAACTGTTCGCGTGCTACCTGGCGATCATCCCAAGGTATTTTCTCTCTCCCTATAATAATACTTTGCTCGTGACCTTTCCCTGCCAACAGGACTGTATCTCCCGCCTGCGCATGCGCAAAGGCCATCGCAATCGCTTGCGTTCGATCTGCAATACAGAGAAAGTCACGTTCCTCGTGTTTCCCGACTGACTCGGCCCCTTTGGCGATATCGTGTAAAATGTGTACACGATCTTCTTCGCGAGGGTCTTCATCAGTAATAACGAAAAAATCAGACTTCTGAGCGGCTATTTGGCCCATAATGGGACGTTTTTGTATATCTCGTTCGCCGGCCGAGCCAAAAACCACTATTAGCTTACCGCTGGTAAGCGGCCGTAGAATGCTGAGAACCTTCTCGAGACTATCGGGTGTGTGTGCATAATCGACAATGACCGTAAATGGCTGCCCTTCATCAATACGCTCCATACGTCCGCTGACGCCCTTAACGCCTGCCAGCCCTTGGGCAATGTCGATTGCCTTCACACCCAGGCTATAAGCCGCCGCAATCGCGGCCAAACAATTGCTGACATTGAAACGACCAACCAGTTGTGTTTCAATCTCAATTTCAGCATCAGGCAGGATAGTACGGAAACGTGTGAAATACGTATCAAGTTTCACGTCCACTGCCCTTACCGCTGCTGCCTGGTCGAAGCCATAGTCCAGTATGGGTACGTTACAGTAAGGCTTCAATACTTCATAAGATCCGTCATCGCGATTAAGGATGGCGATTGGCCGGATTCCCAGGCCTTTGTCACGTGCGGGATCAAGCATTTCAAAGAGCCTGGCTTTTGCCCGGCGATACTTCTCAAGTGTTCCATGGAAGTCCAGGTGCTCATGTGTGATGTTGGTGACAACACCGATATCAAAAGCACAGCCGCGTACACGCTGCAATTCCAGCCCATGAGATGTTGCTTCGATAACTGCATATCTCAAATTAGTATCTAGTGTGCGCCGTAGAAACTGCTGGATCTCTAGCGCCTCCAGTGTGCTTTGCCGAGTGGTGTTCTCCCATTCCTGTCCACACATCTTAAAGTTTGCCGTTGTCATTAGACTATTGCGCTTTCCGGCTACATCCAGCAGTGTGCTGATGAGATTGCTCGTCGTAGTCTTGCCATCGGTGCCAGTGATACCAATCGTACAAAGTTGATGTGCCGGGTATCCATAGAACGCACAGGCGAGATTTGCCAGCGCGATACGCACATCGCCTACCTCTATATAAGGAAGAGGTGGGTCGGAAGTTTCTATCTTGGGGCCGAGTGCAGCAACCGCTCCACGTTGTGCCGCATCGACTAGAAAACAACGGCCATCGGTATGGGATCCCGGTACAGCAATGAAAAGCCCGCCAGATATAACGCGTCGTGAATCATAGGCTAACGCAGCGACCTCAATTTTCTCGCCCTGTTCGCCAGCATTATGAAATGCCACCGGAGGTTGCTCTAATGATGCCAGTAGAGTTTGTAATTGCATCATTGCGTCCCTACCTAATAATATATGGTTCTTGTACGATGGTACGGCAGCATGTTAGAGGAGTTCTGTCCCAGGTACCACAAAAGTAGATCAACCTCAACTGCTGTAACGGTTCTACCAAACAGGCGTGACATCTCGCGACGAAGCAGCTCACATACCCAGACCGTGGCAGCTCGCAATTCCACCTCTTCCTCCCCACCAGCTTCCAGGAGTTCCTGGTTATCGACGCGCTCCGCAAAGCCGGGGTCATATTCCAGCACACTATTATGACGCAATACTTGCGGCAATTTATAATCGGCGAAGATAGTAAGTTTTTCAAGATCAGTAAAAGTGCCCCAACGCTTGCTCCTAAATGCACCATATAGATCAGCGACACATATTTGAGCGCGTTTAAAAAAACGTACCTCGTGGCCTCGATAGACAGCAACATCACGGAATGAAGAAAAATCCTGTGCCAGTAGCAAAGTCAATTTGATCGCGCTTCTTCCCGCATGTTCAATTGCACGCGTAAACTGTCCATCATAGCGCTCTAACAGAACACGCCCCACTTCATGAACATTGGCTAAACGCTCGTCAAAAAGTGGGATCATCTCTCCAGCCGAACCATCCGCTGCAGGAACACTGCGGGAAATATACGCCAGGTCCTCACGGCTCATTGAACAGAGATATTCAGCGTCCCATAGCGCAATACCCTCTTCCACAGCTCGTGTTAGCGAAGCTGCTTCTGCCCAGTAACCATCCAGGATTTCGCCATGGTAATCAATACGCCAGCGCGGTTGCCCTTTTTCTGCCCAAAAGCAGAAATTCAGTGCATCCAATACCAGCAACCAGTTGACGGTGCGCTCGGTGCCATCAAAAAAGTGATAGCGCTCATACCATACAGGCTCTGCTGTGGGAGTGTATTTTGAGAGCAATTCGCTGCCAACACGTTGTATGCTATCTCTATTGATCCAGACATGTCTTGCGCGTTCCACTACCCATCGGGTACTACTCAGTACGCCAAGATCATCAGGTTCAATAAGCGTATAGGGATTATCTTTATTAGAATCATTCTTTATCTGGCTGTCAACCATGAATAAGTTCTCCTCTGCCTGGATGATGTGCAGCTCTGCACTTCATGCAGGCCGCTTTGATTGTAACGACATTATCTGTTTTCGTCAATCACCGTGCATGCATAGAAAGCGTTTGATCAACCCTCAGACACTAAGCACCTATCCACCAAATAGCTAATTTATCCTAGTCAGCCTGGCAAATCTTGGCTATCGTGCACACAGAGGGTATACTTTCCTGGGGATTTTTCGTTTACCACGATCGGATTCTCTTTGGACCTGTTGTGTGTCCTACCTCATCGCGTTCCATACTTGGATGTTTCAGGTGGTTCGCAGATAGCACGTATTGACCCTTTATATACTAGACGCTATCCCTCAATAGAGAGGGACTGAATAGGAGTACCATGATCAACACTCAATCGAGCACACCTGCAGGCAAAGCAGAGCAGAGACTTGAGCGCGGACTTCCTTACGTAGATCGCGCGCTCTCATCCGAAGAATACGTTGCAAAGGCTATGCCGGCAACCCTCGGGAAATTCGACATGACGGTGACCTACGTCATGGCATTATTCTTAATCTCAAATGCGGTCGTCGGGGCAACGGGAGGAGCTGTCTCCCTCATCTATTTAGGCCTGGGTGCAGTTGTCTTCTTCTTACCCTGTGTGGTGGCCACCACACAGCTCGGTGTGATGTTTCCTTTCGAAGGCTCCCTCTATAACTGGACGCACAAGGCGCTTGGTAACTTCTGGGGGTTCTTTATCACGCTATGCTTCTGGCTCACTGGGGTGTTGGCGGTCATTACCGCTGGCAGCGCGTTTGTCACGACGTTACAAGGGCTCAACAATGCCTGGTTGAACTCACCGTGGCAACAAGGTGTGGTAATCCTTGTCTTGGCCACCTTTGGTGGTGTGGTGGGGTTACAACGCATGCGAACGACACAGAATATTATCAATGGCATCTTTTTCCTCACCCTTTTCGCAGTGGTGCTGATAGGAATGGCGGCCGTTGTCTGGCTAGCGACTGGTCATCATGTCGCCACCAATTTCGCCGATCCCACCGGCTGGCAGGTGAATCCAGGAAACTTCTTTTTGTTTGCGATCATCACATTGAGTTTCATCGGCGCGAGTGGACCGTTGAACATGGCGTCAGAAATTCAAGGGAGGGGCAAGCCGCAGCTCTCCAGCATCATCAGGAGCCACCTTCTCTGGGGGACGCCCATTGTCATCCTGTTCTATTTTATAGTCACCCTTTCGGTACTGATTGTACGCGGGTCAAACATCTTAAATGCTCCCGTATTGCCCTTTGAGGCATTTACTGCAGTCAGTATGGCACTTGGGAGCGTCTTCGGGAATATCGCCGTCGTTTGTTTCCTGTGCTACTGTGTGGCCGCTATCATCTTCTACACCTATGCATCCGCGCGCCTGTTGATGGCCGCAGGAATCGATCAGCGGCTTCCAACGCGATTTGGTAGGCTTAACAGGAATCGCGTTCCTGGGTTCGCCGTTATCTTCCAGACTTGTTCTGGAGCTATTGTGGCAGTTCTCGTCTTCATCCTCATCCCGGCGGTGGCCAATATTGGAGGGAATGCCGCGAATACCCTTGTGGAAATATACAACGTTATGTCAGCGTCCACGACGCTCATTTGGACGATTGCAACCACCTTCTTCTTTGTGAACATTTTCTTCATCTTCCGCCAGGACCCACATAGGTTCCGCTCACAGCGGCAGTTCCCCATGCTGGTAATCTGGCTCAGCGTCCTGATTGGTGGTGGGGCCTGCCTGTTAACTATCGGAGGTATCCTCAAGTACCCGTGGATACCCCTGATCAGCGACGGGCAGTGGTGGTACATCGTCGGCGGACTCACACTCGTGTTGTTGATTATTGCGGGTATAGCAAGCATGTTTGCCAACAGCGAGGCAAGCTACGAAGCAGCTTACAGAGGAGAATGAGACAATACTCATCTTGACAGGGGAGCTCAGCCAAGGTAGACTTGAGTTATGCAGTTAACGCTTGTTTTGCAATTGCTCCCTTTTGCTATTTGTGGGTATCAGCAGCCCTACCTGCATGCTAGTCAGGAACAAGCCTACTTGCTCATGCACAATGAGTTCTACTACCTGGCTGTAATGCTTGAGGTGCCTGGGCCAGTGCCCTGGATTGCGTCAGAAGAGATCGTCGATGTGGACATGGGTATTCGAGGTGCTGATACCCTTTCAGCGGATGGGGAATCCGCTGCAAACGCCCCGGCTACCCTTATAAAGTCTGGCCTGTAGTATCCTGCCCCTCTCCTCCGATCCTGTACGTGGGAGCAGGTGAAGGTCCTGCAAATCAGACACCTGGAGAAAGGCCGAACGATAAGAGCCGTTCATCGATTCAGCGTGAGTGACGGGAGAGAATAAGCGAGAATGCTCTCGCTTGTCCTGTTTCGTTTTGTGTTCATTTGTGTATTTCTCTACTTACTAAGGAGGACTCATGAGTTCTACAGACCAAAAGGTGCCCGCTACTGGCACCTCGGATGCGCGACGCCTGGGTCGGCCCGTGTTGACAACTTGGGATGCTATTGCACAGTCCCTGTCCATCGGGCCTATTTTCTCTGTGGCATTCGTCGCCTTCCTGATCGCGGGTGCGGCAGGCGGCGCTGCCCCTCTTGCCGCTCTGATCGGTGCGGTGGGTGTTCTGGCCCTGGGCTGGGTCATTACTATGTATGCCAGTCGTTATCGGGGGGCCGGGGCGATCTACGACTACCTGCGACGGATCAACCCGATACTGGGCATGTTCGCGGCGGGCATGTACTTTGTCGGGACTTTAGTTTTGGATGCAGGTGGCTACCTTGTAATCGGCCTCCTCTGTTCGCAGGTGCTGGCAAACTACCTGGGATGGAATGTCCCATGGTGGGTGGCCTCACTCGTGGCCGCTGCTCTGCTTTTCACCGTCAACCACCTGGGAGTGAAAGTAGCCACCCGCGTGCAGCTGACCTTGACAGGAATCTCGGTGATTCCGCTGCTCATCCTGGCCCTCGCAATTCTCTTTAAGGGCGGCGACGCGGGCCTTACCCTGCAGGCGTTTAATCCCACCCTGGTACCATTGAACGGCCTGTTCATCGGAGTCCTATTCGCCATCACCCTGTTCATCGGGTTCGAAACGGCTGCCGTTCTCGGCGAGGAAACCACCAACCCGCGGCGTTCCATCCCGCGAGCGGTGATCTACACTGTGCTCATTGGAGCAGCATTTTACTTGCTTATGATCTACTCTTCCGCTATCGGCTTCGGGCTCAACCACACCGATAAGTGGGCAACTGATCCCCTGGCTCTTGATACACTGGCGACGCGCTACGTAGGTAGCTGGCTGGCGGTCCTCATCGATATCGCGGTCTTGCTGGATGCGCTGGCGGTCATGAGCGCATTTATGGCTACAACCGCGCGTGGCTGGTTCGCCGTGGCGCGTGCCGGGCTGCTTCCCTCACCGCTCGCCCGTCAATCCCGCTTTGGAACCCCGCTGGGCGGCAATCTCCTGGTGATCATCGTGGTGCTTGTCGTCACCGTCGTGACCGCGATCGTCCTGGGGTCGGACGCCACCGGGCAGGCGAAGGTCTTCACCCAGTTCGGCATCATGACAGCGCTAGGAAGCCTGTTGATCGAAGCCATCTACGTTGTGCTGGCGGTCGTTGCAATTCGTTTCCTGCTCGAAGAGCCGGCCAAATGGTGGCGCTGGATTTTCCTACTCGTCGCTATCGCAACGCCGTTCCTGGGCATCTACGGCAGCGTTGTGCCTTTCCCCGTCTGGCCCATTAGCCTAGGTGTCTTTGGTGCAATTGCCGGGGTGGTCCTCTCAGCGATCTGGACGCTGGCCATGCTCACGTTGAGGGGTGACCGTGTGCGCAAGGCTAGAGAGGCCTACGCCTGGGAGGGCGATGAGGCCGCTCACGCGCTGTATTAACCTGCAATGGATGAGGGGCGCGGGCTTCGTACCGCGCTCCTCCTGGAAGGAAACCTAATCTATGGCTGAATCAATTTCCACTTTGGCGGCCCACCCGTTAGAGCCATTGACTGCAGAAGAGATCGCAGCGGCGGTCTCTATCGTACGCAGAGAGCGCAATCTGGGCGAGCAGGTGTACTTCGTGTCAGTGACGCTTTACGAACCCCAGCTAGAGCTCACGCTTAACTTCCAGCAGAGTGACCAGGTGCCGCGGGAGGCTTTCATGGTCCTCCTCGACAAGACAGGTGGAGTGGGAAAAACCTACGAAGCCGTGGTCAATATTTCAGCGGGCACGGTAACCTCGTGGCGGCACATCGAGGGCGTCCAGCCGAGCATCATGTTTGCTGAATTTTTTGCCTGCCAGGAGGCAGTTAAGGCGCACCCCGATATCCAGGCGGCCCTCGCCAGGCGTGGCATCACCAATTTGGATCTGGTGTGTGTTGACCCCTGGTCTGCGGGCAACTACGGCACCGAAGAGGAGAATACCCGCAGGGTCCTCCGTACGACCGTTCATACGCGGCTTAATCCTGACGATCCTGAGGAAAACAGCTATGCTCACCCGGTTGCAGGGCTCCATGCATTGTTTGACCTGAACAAGATGGAGATCATCCGCATCGATGACTACGAAGACATCCCGGTGCCGCAACAATTCGGCAACTACTTGCCGAAGGACATCGGTCCGCAGCGGACCGACCTTAAACCAGTTGAGATCACCCAGCCCGAAGGACCAAGCTTCCAGGTCGATGGGCACAAGGTCTCCTGGCAAAAATGGCAGTTTCGCATCGGCTTCTCGCCGCGCGAGGGATTGATCCTCTATAACATCTATTACGATGGTCGATCGCTCTTCCGCAGTGTACGGCTCGCCGAAATGGTCGTACCATATGGGGATCCAGGCCCAAGTCATGCACGCCAGAATGCCTTTGATGTGGGCGAGTACGGTGTTGGGTGGCTGGCGAACTCCTTGGAGCTCGGGTGTGATTGTTTAGGCTTCATTCACTATTTCGATGCGCACATGACCGACAATGAGGGCAATCCAATCACCATGCCGAACGTTGTATGTATGCACGAGGAGGATGACGGGATCCTGTGGAAGCATTTTAATTTTCGCACCGAACACACAGAGGTCCGGCGATCGAGACGCTTAGTCGTCTCCTTTATCGCTACAGTAGGCATTTACGAGTACGGCTTCTTCTGGTACTTCCGGCAGGATGGCAGTTTGGAAATGGACGTCAAGCTGACCGGTATCATGAACATCGGGGCGGTCCGACCGGGCGAAATGCCTGAATACGGCGTTCTGCTCAATCAGGATGGACTCTATGCGCCCAATCACCAGCACTTCTTCTGCTTCCGCTTGGAGCCGATGATCGATGGACTGAGGAACTCGGTGGTAGAAACGAATACGGTGCCTGTTGAGCTAGAGACCGCTTATGGCAACGCGTTTAAGGTCACCAGCCGCGTGCTCCAGAATGAGGATGAGGCGCAGCGCGACATCAATCCATTCTCGGCTCGCCGGTGGAAGTTCATCAACCCGAGCGTACCGAATCCGAAAAATGGGACCCCGGTCGGTTATGAGCTGATCCCCCATGACAACGTCCTACCCTTTGCCGGGCCCAATTCGAGCCTCATGCAGCGGGCAGGCTTTGCAGCGCACCACCTCTGGGTGACACCGTTTGATCCCGCCGAGCGGTACCCTGCGGGTGACTACCCAAACCAGAATCCAGGTGGCGCTGGCTTGCCAACCTGGACAAAGGCCAAACGATCGATTGAAAATACCATACTGACGGCGTGGTACAACGTCGGTGTACACCATATTGCACGCACCGAGGATTGGCCGGTGATGCCGGTTGCACACGCGGGTTTCATCCTGCGGCCGAACAATTTCTTTGGGGACAACCCCGCGCTGGATGTTCCACCTCCGCATACCGCTCACGGCGAGAGCTGGGAGCACAACATGTGAGTGGGGTGTAGAACACGGGTATCCTGAGGCCGCTCACCTGTCACACTGGGCTAGGTGGGCAGCTCATCTGATCGCTAGCAGCCCTTATCTCCATGATCGTCGAGATGAGGGCTGGCTTGTTTCTCCCAATCTGTCCAGCTTCTTTTCCTCACGTGGTACACGCCTCCTGGAAGCAAATGAGGTAGAAAGGACCGATGTGGAACGCGCGGGCATCCTCCTTGGCATCGTAGTTGCCATATGCTGGGGATCGGCAGATACAGTGGCAACTTTCGCCACACGCCGGCTCGGTACCTTTATCACGACTTTCATCTCACTCATTGTCAGCGTGGCTGTGCTGGTGCTGTGCGGTCTCCTCGCATATACACAGCTCGCGTTGACCCCGGCTGCATTTGTCCAGAGTGTTTGGATCGGACTCCTGACCGGTCTGATGGCCGCCATTGGCTACTTCTCGCTCTATCGTGGATTGGAACTGGGACCCGTGGCCATCGTCAGCCCCGTCGTCGCTGTCGACGGCGCGGTGGGGGCCGTCCTTGCGATCCTCCTCCTCCACGAACAGGTGAGTCCCTGGCAGGTCAGCATGCTGATCATCATCTTTCTAGGAATCTTCTGCGCCTCGACGAAGCTGACCGAGGTACGAGGAGTGCTGCGTACCGCTGGCTTTGCAGGATTAGCCAAAGGAGGGGTGCGCTGGGGATTGCTGGCGATGCTGGCCTTTGGCCTGATGCTCTTTGGCATCGGCCTGGCATCCGGGCAGTGGGGCTGGTTCCCGCCAATTTTCTGGACGCGCGTTTTTGCTGCGCTGACCCTGCTGGCTGGCGCACTTGGGCGGCGCGTCTGGTCCTCCTGCACAGGCGCGTCGAGTTCTGAACTTGTGAATGCTCCCGTTTCCCTGAGCAAGTTCGCCCTCATACTGGCTGCAGCCGTTGGCCTCTTGGAAACCATCGGGCTGCTCGTCTATAGCTTTGATACGCAATTGGCCTCGACGGGGCTTGCGGCGGCCATCAGTTCCTGCTTTGGCGTCATCCCACTGGTGGCCGGCATCACGATTTTCCGCGAGCGACCGGTCGCACTGCAGGTGTTCGGCGTGTTTCTAGTTATTGCCGGTCTCTTTTTGCTGGCGGTCAAGCCAGCGTAGCATACACCTGGAGGTCTATCGAAGCAAGAGGTGACTAGAAGCTAGAACGCACGGAATCACGACCTGGCAATGTTCTGTGGCGTGCTCTATGCATATCCGCCACACGCGGAGCGATTTGCCAGGCAAAAACCGGGACACTATTGACATAGGGATACGTAAGTAGGTACCATCTTCTTTAGACGCTATAAGCGCAACAAAAACTACGCCCCGTCGCGTCAGACAGAACGGACTAACAGCGCCAAGGGAGGAACTGGTAGTGTAGTCCAAACGCCTGCACGATGAGCGTTTATACAGCTGTTTCTATCGTGTTCAGGCAGACCTTGGGATCTTCAGGGAAGGAAGAAAGAGTACATGACGATTTCGGCATATACTGATCGGCTATCTTCGGAACAGGGAGCAAGCCATCCACTTGATCCACTCACCCCTCAAGAAATCTCGGCAGTGGCACGCATCCTCCATGATTCACAGCAACTCACTCTTTCGGCACGTATCATTACTATTAGCCTGCTCGAGCCCTCCAAACAAATTGTCCTCGCTTTCCAACCAGGTGCATGGATGCAACGCGAGGCGTTTGTCGTCATACGTGAGCATGCCCGGCGATTGACGATCGAAGCCATTGTCTCCCTCAACGACGAGACGATCCGGGTTTTCCGTGAGCGCAGCGATGTTCAGGCTTCGCTCACTGAAGAAGAGGTGATGGCTGCTGAGGAGGTGGTGCGCCAGGACCTGCGTTGGCAAGAGGCGATGCGGCGCCGCGGCATTACCGATTTTTCCTCGGCGGTGCTCTCTCCCTGGACCGCTGGATACATGGGACCGGCTGATGCAGCCGAACAGGGTCGCTTCTTGCGTCCTCTCACCACGATCAGCCGTGGTCCAGACGACAACTATTATGCCCAACCTGTTGAGGGTGTGGTCGTGACGGTTGATCTGGATACGATGACCGTCACTGATGTCGAAGATCACGGCGTTGTCCCATTGCCCACGCTTACCGGGAACTATACTCCTACTGGCATGACGGCTCCGGAGAACGTACCCTCGTTCCCGGGACCTCGCACCGATCTGCGTCCCATTGCCATTAGCCAACCGGAGGGGCCGAGCTTCCAGGTTAATGGTTACGAAGTGAGCTGGCAGAAGTGGCGCTTCCGGGTTGGGTTCACTCCACGCGAGGGGCTTGTCCTTCACCTTGTAGAGTACCTGGACCGGGGACGACGGCGGCCCATCCTCTACCGTGCAGCCCTCTCCGAGATGTTCGTTCCTTACGGCGATCCCAGCCCGACACATTACCGGAAGAACGTGTTTGACGCCGGTGAGGTCGGCATCGGGCTGCTCTCCAATAGCCTGGTACTCGGCTGTGACTGTTTAGGTGAGATCCGCTACTTTGACGTGACTATCAATGATCAGCATGGGCAGCCAAAGGTCATCCAGAACGCCATTTGCATGCACGAGGAGGACGCGGGCCTGCTCTGGAAGCACCTTGACTTCCGCACCGGTAAGGTCGAGGTGCGCCGGTCCCGCCGGCTCGTCCTCTCCTCGATTTCGTCGATTGGGAACTACGAGTATGGCTTTTTCTGGTACCTGTACCAGGACGGCACCATCGAGTATGAGGTGAAGCTAACGGGTATTGTCGCAACCGGGGCCATCGCGCCCGGAACGCAGCCACTCTGTGGCACACTGATCGCCCCCGGCCTCTATAGTCCGAACCACCAGCACATCTTCAACGTCCGACTTGACATGATGGTGGATGGATTGGAAAATTCCGTGTACGAGGTCAACAGCGAGACACTGCCCTGGGGCCAGGATAATCCCCACGGGAACGTATGGGTGGCGCGGGAAACGCTGCTGGCCACCGAATCCGAGGCTCAGCGAACGATACGGCCTGCGTCGGCCCGCTTCTGGAAGATTGTCAATACCTCGTCGCTCAATCAACTGAGCCTGCCCGTGGCCTACAAACTCGAGCCGGACAAAAATGCCTTCCCTTTCTATCAGGAGGGGTCCTCGCCACAGAAACGGTCAGGGTTTCCACAGTATCACTTATGGGTCACCGCATACCATCCAGCGGAGCACTATGCGGCTGGCGATTACCCGAACCAGCACCCGGGTGGAGAAGGATTACCCGCCTTCGTGCGGGGGAACCGTTCCCTGGAGCAGACCGATCTCGTCGTATGGTACACCTTTACCTCCCATCATATCCCCCGACCGGAAGACTGGCCGGTCATGCCATTGCAGGCCGCTGGATTCCGCCTCCAGCCCGTGGGCTTTTTCGATGGGAATCCAGGCTTGGATGTCCCTGCAGGGGAGCAGTGCCATACAGAGCATTGATACCATGGTGGAGCAAACGAACAGAGGGCATATCACAAAATGCCGTTACGAGCTAGAGGAGAAGGGATGAAACGAGCGCGCTTTCTCAGCCAGGGGCACTATCATGAGGGGATCCTGGTTGAACCAGGTGTCCTGTTGGATGAAGCCGGGAGGCATCACAGCGAGGAGGAGGTGATATTTCTTCCACCAGTTGTGCCGCATGCAGTTATCGGCCTGGCCTTGAACTTCGCCGACCATGCGGATGAACTCGGGATAGCTCCACCTGAAGAGCCGGCTTTATTTTTCAAGCCACCGAATACCTGGATTGGGCATCGCGCGCCAGTCCTCTACCCATCAGGTGTGCAGTATATGCATTACGAGGTCGAGCTGGCGGTTGTGATGGGACAACGCTGCCGCAGGGTGCGTGCGCAAGATGCGCTGGCAGTGGTGCGCGGCTACACCATCGCCAACGATGTCACCGTGCGCGATTTCGTACGAAACTTCTACCGTCCACCGGTACGCGCAAAAGGGTGGGATACGTTCTGCCCGCTTGGTCCATACCTGGTGGAGGGGGAAATTGTTGACCCACACCAGCTAGAATTGCGTGCATACGTCAACGGCGAATTGCGGCAACGAGCCAACACGCGGCTGCTCTTGCACAAGGTGCCTGAACTCATCGAGTTTATTGCAAGCTTTATGACCCTCGAGCCGGGTGATATTCTCCTGACGGGCACGCCACGAGGTGTTTCGCATGTATTCCCGGGAGATGTGATGAGGCTGGAGATCGATGGACTCGGGGCGCTCGAAAATACGGTTGTGGCTGAACCACAGGATGTATAAGGAGGTTTAAAAGATGAACAAAAGAGACGCTCAGATGCCAGTGGAAATGGACAGAGAGGTAAAGGAGGACCATCTTGCTTAATACAGAGTGGGTCCAACCGCCTTTCAATATTGTTCGTGCGGCACATGCGGAGTTGATCGTGACCGATCTCGGGCGGTCGCGAGCTTTCTACGTCGAACAGCTGGGCTTCGTGCTGAGCGAGGAGACCAGCGATGCCCTTTATTTGCGTGGCTATGAAGAGAACGTGCATCACTGTCTCGTGCTCCGCCAGGGGCCTGTTCCCATCGTTGATCACATAGCGTATCGTGTTGCTTCGCCTGATGATCTTGACCTGCTTGCACGCTTTTATGACTCTATGCAATGCCCGGTCCGCTGGGTGAGGGGGAGCGAGGCGGGGCAGACAACTGCCCTGCGCGTGCAGGATCCGCTCGGCTTCACCGTTGAGTTTTTTCATGAGATTTCGCAGGTCGGACGCCTGCTGCAACGCTTCGACCTCTATCGGGGCGCACACGTGATGCGCATTGATCACTTTAACCTGCACGTCCCTGACGTGCAGCAGTCCTACGACTACTACAAGCAGCTGGGATTTCGCTGTTCGGAGTACACGGTCATTGATGCGCCCGGCGAGGACTTATGGGCGGCCTGGATGTACCGCAAGCCCAGCGTGCACGATGTTGCTTTGATGAACGGGGTAGGCCCCCGTTTGCACCACCTGGGCTTCCTGGTAAATGACACACACAGTATTCTGCGGGCGTGTGATGTGCTTGCGGCTGCCGGTCAGGGCGTGGCAATTGAGCGCGGCCCGGGCCGCCACGGGGTGTCGAACGCCTTCTTCTTATACCTGCGCGACCCGGATGGACACCGTATAGAACTTTACACGGGTGACTACTTCACCGGTGACCCCGACTTTGAGCCGATGCGCTGGAGCATCAGCGATCCGCGCCGGGGAACATTTTGGGGCCATGCCGCCCCGGCCAGTTGGTTCGAGGAGGCGATGTTAGTGAGAGGGCCAGACGGGAAAGTTGTACCGCCGCGGCCTGCGCTACTCAAGGAACGGCCGCAAACGGTGACCTAAGGGGAGCCAGCGCCACCTCGCGGGGCTAGAGCCATCATCGCACTCAGGCCAGTTCAAAGGCTCACAGAAATCATATGAAGGGCTTGACCTAAAGCTCAGCATAATACAAAATAGATATATTGTATAGGAAAGATGCCCGCAAAATAGGAATATTGCTGAGGAAATATTTCCTGTTTTGTGGTATTCTCTTTGCATTGATGGTTTCCGATCGAAGTCCCTGACGTATTTTTAGAGAAAGGAGGTTGAGCAGTTTTAAACGTTCTGTAGGTTAGGTCAACTTCGTCATTCCGTGTAATGATGATTCTTAACGTATTTTTTACCTCGCACAATTTCATTTTTTGGGAGGTGTCTCTTGAGTGTCTCCAAACCCTCGGTCAAAGGTGAACTCATAGCGCATGATATTAAGCGCCTGCATGGTCTGGGCTATGCGCAGGAACTCTTTCGCGCAATGGGAGGTTTCTCCAACTTCGCGATTTCCTTCACCATCATCTCGATCTTGAGTGGATGTGTTACCCTCTTTTACCTGATCCCGTCGACAGCAGGCTTTGCTGCCGCCTCGATTGGCTGGCCGCTCGTCACCATCTCTGTGGTCATCGTCGCGCTGGGCATGGCTGAACTGGCTTCTGCATACCCCACTGCCGGTGGTCTCTATTACTGGGCTTCCAAGCTCGGCTTCCGAGGGCGTGGTGGGCCTGCCTGGGGCTGGTATACTGGTTGGTTTAACCTGATCGGCCAGGTCGCGATCACTGCAGGTATCGCTTATGGCGCTGCCGTTACCCTGGACGTGTTGCTGCATGCCTGGATTCCTTCCATTCCAGCAACCCCTGGCAGTGTGACCGGTATTAACCCTGCAACACAATGGACGACCCTGTTGATCTATGCCATCATCCTGGCTGTGGTTGCCATGCTCAATATATTTGGCGTGCGCCTTGTGGCTTTCCTGAATGATGTCAGTGTCTGGTGGCACATTGTGGGTGTGGTACTAATTGTCGTTGGAGTGGTAGGGGCAACGATTGCCGCGCAGCAGTTCAATCCTGGCGCTGGAGGAGTGGCACCCGCCGTACAGGTGACAGGCTCTGCTGTACACGGGCTTAATAGCGGCAGCACACTTTTCTCGGTTAATCAAGCCTTCAACCTGACCGGCTTCCCGATCTGGTATGCCTTCCTCTTGAGCCTGCTGCTGGCGCAGTACACGTATACGGGCTATGATGCTTCAGCCCATATGACTGAGGAGACGATTGGCGCAGAAACCCGGGCGGCGTGGGGTGTGGTTATGTCAGTGGTTGTGTCCGCTGTTGCCGGCTATGCTCTGCTGATGGGCCTGTTGGCCGCTGCTCCCGACCTGGCTGCGTCTTATAGCTTTGTCAATCCAGTGCTGTACATCCTGGAAAGCCGTCTCAGTTTTGTCCTGGGAACTCTCTTGTTCGCCGCGATATTTGTTGCGCAGTTTTTCTGCAGTATGTCCTCGGTCACGTCGAACTCACGTATGATCTATGCCTTCTCGCGTGACGGCGCCGTGCCAGGACATAATCTCTGGCATAGACTGAACAGGGGTCGCACGCCGCGTAATGCCATCCTCCTGTCGGCGGTGTGTGCCTTTATCCTGGCTGTCCCTACGGTAGTAGACTTTGTGGCCTACGTGGCAGTCACTTCTATTGCCGTCATCGGCCTCTATATTGCGTACGCGATACCAATTTTCCTGCGCCAGTTTGCACCTGACTTCAAGACTGGACCATGGCACCTGGGAGCATGGAGCAGGCCGATTGGCTGGATCGCTGTGATTTGGGTTGCCTTCATTTCGGTGCTGTTTATGTTACCAACGGCCACTCCCATTACACTCACTAACTTTAATTACTCACCTGTAGCAGTGCTGGGCGTGATCGTGCTGGTCACGATCTGGTGGCTTGCCAGTGCGCGTAAGTGGTTCAAGGGACCAATCATTCAGGGCTCAGAAGCTGAACTTGAGGCCATCGAAAGAAGCGTCGGCGAGACCGTCCTGCCCGAAGGTGTTGAGGGTGCTGCTGGCGGTGGTGGCGAGTAATTCTTGCTGTTAGTATGCGAAAGGCAGCCTATATAGACTGCCTTTCGTTATTTTTGCTTAGTTTTTGCTTATTATTACCCATCTTTCTCATGCGAAATTTCTTGTAAGTAAAATCTTGCAAAGAGTAGTTAAGTAGAATCTTAAGCCTCCTTAGCCTCTTTCTCATTGGTTTTACTGGTCGCTTGTACAGGAAGGTACCCTTTATCTTTCGCATACTGCCAGAGGGATTGCTGTAACTGGCGTCGGGCACGAGAGATACGGCTCATTACTGTACCAATTGGAATTTGCAGTATCTGGGCAATCTCTTTATAAGACATGCCCTCAATATCCGCCAGGATGATTGGCATGCGGAAATTGAACGGCAGGTCGTTTAATGCCTTATATATTTCCTCATCCAGGTACTTACTCAATACCTCTTCCTCTGCTCCAGTACTTAGTTCTTGCCCACTCATGTCTCGAATACGGTTGTAGAGATAAAATTCCTCACCCTCCGGCAGCGGTGTTGTTGTGGGATGAGTGGCTTGCTTTCTATAGCGGTTGATTGCAGAGGTGTTCAAAATGCGAAAGAGCCAGGCACGTAAATTCGTGCCGCGCTGGTATGAATTGGCGAAACGAAATGCCTTGAGCATGGTTTCCTGAACCAGGTCTTCGGCTTCTTGTTGGTTATGTGTCAGGCGCAGGGCTGTGCGGTAGAGACTATCTAATTGGGCAAGTACTCCTGCCTCAAAATCTTCTGTTATCCCATTCCCCGTGGCTTCACTATCTGTCGCCGCTGGAAGCTTGGGTTCTTCGGACATACAATACTCCTCTATCAGCGGGTACGGGGCACAACTTACTCACATGCATCATAGATGCAGAGGTTCCCCTTTGCGGATATCCCGCCCTTGCAGTATATCGCACTGACAATGGGAATGAAAGACCCCCCCAATTATGTTAGAATGAACAGGAACAAGTAATATGACGAGCTATAATAATCTATTGGTCCAGGGGAGCCAGGAAAACGAGGAAATGGTATGAATTGTTTTGAGACGGTTGCTCGTCTTCATCTGTATATTGATCGGGAACTCAGCGTTGATGAAGTTGAAATAGTGCAGCAGCATCTCACCGCCTGCCCATATTGTGAATGTCGCTTTCATTTCGATATGCAAGTCAAGCGACTAATTCATGAACGCTGTACAATCGAGCGTGCGCCTGAGCACCTGCGTGAAGCGGTGATGCGCCTCGCTAGTACACCTGTTGGTGAGCATATCGCTCTCGACCCCGAGTTGGAGATGGAGATTCGAGCAGATATTGAGGATTGCTAACAGATTCATTTTGTATGTACTCTATGTCAGGCACATTTAGCTTCTGAGCAGCGATGAAGCCGGGAGGCGGCCTGCTGTACTTAAAATCAAAAAGGATACAGCATGAGAATTGGTATGTGGAATGCAGATGATCGCCAGAATACTGTAGCGTGATGTTTGCTACACAGAGACGCCGAGATTAAAATACCGATTGAGATAGATTAACCAATTGAAATAGATTATTACTCCCATCAGAATCATGATTACGCCCGTGCCAATTTCAATCTTTCCTGCATGGGGCTTCAGCCATTTCAATATTTTGCTGAAACGATCGAGACCGAGACCTAATAGCAGAAATGGCACACCCAGACCAAGTGAATATGCCAGAAGCATGAATACTCCCTGACGAAGTGTGGTGGCATTCGAAGCTAAAACAAGGATTGGGCCAAGGATAAGCCCAATACAAGGAGTCCAGCCAATAGCAAACACCAGGCCAATCACAAAGGACGCTGGATAACTTGGACGACTTGGATGAAATTCAAAGCGCTTTTGCCAGTACAGAAATGGCAATTTCAGCAACCCCGTCAAATGCAGTCCAATGATGATCAACAATATGCCACCGACCTGGCGTAGGAGAAACTGATGGACTCGTAGAAATCCCCCCAATGTACTGGCCGTAGCGCCTAGCGCAATGAAGGCCAGGGTAAAGCCGGACATGAACATTACTGCGTGCAGGAACGTCACCAGGCGTGCAGGACGATCTTCCTGCTCACCCGTGGATTGATACACACTTTGACCAACGAGTTGTGCCAGGTAGATTGGTACCAACGGCAACACGCAGGGAGAAAGAAAAGAAGCCAGCCCTGCTATAAAGGCAACACCAAACGTTAGTTGCGATGAATCCATGCTAACAAGGTCTCCGCAAACCAGGTTATCTTGTTTCTTCATCTAGTATAGCGTGCATGAGAGAACTCTGCAACGTTTTAGCGGTTATCTGTGGTAGAGCTGATTTAGGTGGTATCAGACTTGAATATCCGTTGCAACTGCCGCCAAAAGGTGCGGCGCGTCTGTGTGCTGGTATTCTGTAGAGTCTGCCTACCTTGCTGCTGAGAATGCGCATCCAGGTTCATAATAGGCCCAAGAGGTCTTGTAGGGATTTCATCCTCGAACTCGAATGCTCTACTCGGTGTTGAAGGCTGTTCATGTGCACGCTTTCCTTCACGAAGTGACTGTGTGGATGAGTGTTCACTGGATTTGCCTGAAAGTGGCTGCGTAGCTTCTAAATAGTGTGGTCGATGTGCCTGTGGGCGTTTGGGGGGGCGTAGTACTATATTTTCGCGTGATCCTCGATGTGTTGCATAGGAAGGAGAGCCAGGGACTGGCGATCCTGTACTCGAGGATGGTCTCAAGTCGAGTGCACGTAAATCTTGTGCCATCAATGTAGCATGCTCGTAGCGTTTGTCGCGGTTTCTCGCCATTGCTTTCAGAATGATCTGCTCTAACTCTGGAGAAAGTTCTGGATTAAAGGTGCCCGGTGGGCGAAGTACACCTCCAACGATGGCCTGGGTCAGTTCCGGTAGGGTACGCCCTGTAAAGGGGCGCTGTCCACTGACCATTTCGTAAAGGACGACACCCAACGCATAAATATCACTACGGTTATCTAATGTTTGCCCCCACACTTGTTCAGGCGAAGCATAATAAATACTGCCGACTAGTGTCTTCGCCAGCGTGATTTGTAGGTGGCCTGGAGCGCGGGCCAGGCCAAAATCCATCACTTTAATCTTGCCCCAGCGATCAAGCATCAAGTTTTCTGGCTTAATATCGCGATGAATAACGTTACGCTCTTTGTAAGCTAAATCAAGAGCTTCAGCGATTTGCGCTGCATACTCAGTAGCCAGGTGTTGGGGCATCATGCCATCTATTTGCAGTAGGCTATCGATAGTTGGTCCTTGCACGTATTCCATGACAAAATACAGCAAGCCACCTTGTTGCCCCGCATCATAAATTTGTACAATATTTGGATGATTCAATCCTGCTATAATTTGTGCTTCCCGAATAAAACGCGCCACGTAAGAGGCATCCTTTGCCAGGGCGCGTGGTAGTACTTTAATCGCCACCTCACGTCCAAGTGCAATTTGCTTCCCACGATACACCATCCCCATGGAGCCGCGCCCAATCTCCTCCTCCAACTGATAGCCACCCAGGCTCTGGCCGGCAAGTTCGTTCATTTGTTTCGCAGCGCAGGGACCCCAGGTTGAAATGTACTAAATCCTGGGGAAGGAGCGCTGACCTCCTTTCCCTACTTATTCAGTTCCTGTGTTGGGCGCTCGTAAGGGTGGCACACCGCTCGAATGCCCATGTTTAACCCCTTTATTATGATTAAACGTATGAGTACTACGGATATAGTTTACCTGGCTAAAGGTACTTATTTTTCGTTCGTGCAGCCGTAGGGATGGAGGAGGTCTCTCAATCGAGGTAATCCTTGAGTATGCGGCTTGCCTGTGGGTGGCGCAACTTACGAATGGCCCGTTCTTCGATCTGACGGACTCGTTCGCGAGTGACCTTTAACTTCTTCCCCACTTCTTCGAGTGTATGGTCATGATCGTCTAACAAACCAAAGCGCAACTCGATTACCTGGCGTTCGCGCAAGGTGAGCTGGCCAAGTACTTTTCGTATCTCTTCACGCAGCAGACGCTGATCTGTAACCTCTACAGGCCCACGTTCGCGCATATCTTCAATGATATCGCCCAGCGTGTTTTCCTCTTCCTCAGACAAAGGAGCATCCAACGAGAAAACTTTTTCGGCCCAGATCAGCAGTTCACTTACGCGTTCTGAAGTCATGCCCAGGCGCTCACCAATATTTTCGGGGGTTGGTTCACGTCCAAGTTCTTGATAGAGTTGACGTGTCATGCGTTTCACACGCATAACTTCTTCCATGATATATACTGGTAAACGTACAACACGCGTTCCCTCCAGGATCGCTCGTGTAATGGCCTGCTTGATCCACCATGTAGCGTACGTGGAGAAGCGAAAACCTTTCCGGTAATCGAACTTGGTAACAGCTCGGATCAGTCCTATATTTCCCTCACCGATTAAATCTTCTAGTGAAAGACCCTGCCCGACATATTTTTTGGCAATACTTACGACGAGTCGTAAATTGGCTTCAATCAGTTTGTTGCGGGCCTCTTTATCTCCTTGCTCAGCTCGTTCAGCAAGATAAGCTTCTTTAGCCGCAGAGAGGAGTTGAATACGAGAAATTTCGCGGAGGTAGAGACGCAAACTATCGCTTTGCGCCAGACTATTCAAGTCTGATTCCTGGATGGCTTCACGTTCTGGCTCGGCTGGTTTTTCGGCTTCAAACATAACTTCTTGTTCCAAATACTCGCTCGCTTCCTCGTTCGCTCGCCCGCTACGTAGAACGGAGTACAAAACGTACCCTGTTGTCCCAAGCAGCGTGCATGAAAGATCAGCTATCTACGGTGTCATTTTATCACACCTCTGTGTTATTGCAAGCAGTAATAGCAATCTAGTCACTATGTAACTGCTAAGGCAATTGTATCGTAGATACGTTTGAACGTTTTTATTTATTGGGGATCATGCAAAAAGCGATATAATATGCTATGACCTGAGTGAAGTTCTCAAAGGAAAACTTATATGACCGATTCATCGCCGCTGGATTCGGGGACATCGATTGGTGGACACTACATCATCGATGCGCTCATCAATAGGGGTGG
>WNGD01002524.1_pt1 | contig 35888 bp, 28 predicted proteins | sample 5400671 | NCBI WGS metagenome assembly WNGD01 (sample SAMN13153369, study PRJNA577476) | soil metagenome | isolation source: 40 cm soil or saprolite under grassland replicate 2 | place: USA:California | collected 2016-06-15 | reverse complement strand
GAAAATCCGGCCTACAATCCACTGTCTTACCAGCGCGGCTCGGTCTGGCCCCATGATACACTGCTCTCGGCAGCGGGACTGTTGCGCTACGGTCACTATGAGGCAGCCAGCACGTTGATCCGGGCGATCCTAGAAGCAGCCGGGGCCTTCGAGGAGGCGCGCCTGCCAGAACTGTTCTGTGGCCTACCCCGCTCGCACGACCTGCCGGTTCCCTATGAGCAGGCGAACATTCCGCAAGCCTGGGCAGCGGCTGCACCGATCCTGGCGGCGCAGCTGTTCCTTGGGATCCTTCCTGATGCGCCACACGGGCGGTGCTTCATCTCGCCCTGGCTGCCGGACTGGCTCCCCCGTCTGGAGGTGCAGGGGATCGCGATTGGGCAGGGCAGCCTGAACATCATGGTGACCCGCCGAGGCACGGAGACAGTGATGGAACATCTGGAAAGGAAGGAGATCGAGGTGATCGAGGGAAAGGTGGAGGCGCCATTGTGGGGTATGCCGCCGCTGGATCGCGAGAAATAGCACAAGGGCAAGCCAGGACATGCTTCTGTGAAGGAGAAAGCACATGATGATGAAAGGAAGGACACCTGAAGTGGTGGTCGTGACAGGGGCCTCGGCGGGTGTAGGACGCGCGATTGCCCGCGCTTTCGCCAGGCGGAGAGCCCACATTGGCCTCGTGGCGCGTGGGCATGCCGGGTTGGATGGGGTGCGTCGGGATGTGGAAGAGCTGGGGGGGAAGGGGCTCGTCCTACCCACCGATGTCGCCGATGCTGACCAGGTCGAGGCAGCTGCCGCCAGGGTCGAGGAGTCCTTCGGCCCCATCGCTCTCTGGGTTAACGATGCAATGACCACGGTCTTCTCGCCAGCCAAAGAGATGACGACTGAGGAATACAGGCGCGTGACAGAGGTCACCTATCTCGGAACGGTCTATGGCACCCTGGCCGCGCTGCGCCGTATGCTGCCGCGTGACCAAGGGAAGATCATCCAGATCGGCTCGGCGCTTGCCTATCGAGGCATTCCCCTGCAATCCGCCTATTGTGGGGCCAAGCATGCCATCCAGGGCTTCACGGAGTCTGTGCGCAGTGAACTGATCCATGACAAAAGCAACGTTAAGATCACGATGGTGCAACTGCCTGCTGTCAATACGCCGCAGTTCGGCTGGGTGAAGAGCCGTCTTCCCCACAAGGCGCAACCGGTGCCGCCGATTTACCAGCCCGAAGTGATTGCAGATGCTGTCACCTGGGTAGCCGATCACTACCGCCGTCAGCTCTTCATCGGCGGGTCAACAGTGGTCGTGATCCAGAGCGATAAGCTAGCGTCCTGGTTTGGGGATTGGTATCTCGGCGAGACGGGCTATACGTCTCAGCAGATCAGTGAGCCCGAGGACCCAAACCGTCCGAACAATCTCTGGGAACCGGTCGATGAGCAGCATGACTACGATGTGCATGGAGCCTTTGATGACCAGGCGCATGGCAGGAGCTGGCAACTGTGGGCAGATACCCACCGGGGCTGGCTCGCTCTGGTGGGAGCTGGCATAGTCGGTCTAATCGGTGCTGCTTTCTTCCGGAGGAAGAGATGAGTCTAGAGTATCGGAACAGCCATCGAAGGCCGATAAATCGGCGGTGGGCGCGATCAATCGGCCATTATGGCTGGCGTGCTGTCCAGTATCGCTCCAGATGTACCGTTTCTACAGGCCGAATGCTATGCGTATAGTCGTCCATAACTTTAAACATTGTAGCTTTATCGCCGAAGTTTAGCTTAATCTGGGAGGCATACATCTCTGCCGCTTCCTGCCGGAGGTGAAGCATCTCGGACATTTCGACGTATGCAGGCTCCAAGGTCCCGCCAAATTCTTGTAGCCGCTCTTCCAGGGCGCCTTCAATTAATACATAGGGAAGTTCCTCATAGAGTTTGACGTTTGCGCCGCGCTGGATTAAACGGTCAATGGCAGAGCAAACGATCTGGTGATCGACATGACGACCTACTCCAAGAGGCGCGTACCAGACCGAGTCAGGTAGACGTTCATGCAGCGCGACCAGGTTTTGGGCCAGCTCCCTGTCAATCCACAAATCAGCAGGATGAACCTCTCCACCCATTAATTGACTCTTTTCGGTATAGTAGGCAGGTGTACCACGATAGATTGCGTCGAGATAGTCAAGCCAGAGGTAATCGACTTTCAGGTAATCAAGTGCACGGGCGTCTTCCTCTCGCCGGGTTGTCACAGCGATTTGCGGATTCAGGCGGAAGCCCGCTTCTCGATGTATCTGTGCCGCAAGTGAGCTCAGTTCCATAGTTGGGGAGGCCATGCCTGCAAAGACAGTGATTACCAGTGGGCGCAATCGTGTATTCACCTGAACTTCAAGAGTACCGCCACAAGAGAAGACGACATCATCGAAATGTGGCGAGAGAAAAATGTGCCGGTGGTCATTTGAAATTTCGTCCAAACTTTTCAGTCGCATTGTTGTGGTCCTCCATGAATAAACAGATTACATTACATACTGTAGCATGTATTATGGTAGCCGAACACCTTCCTCGCTGTAATTAACCAGTCCGTCTTTCGCCAGCCGATCAACGAGTTGTTGTAGCCAGGATAGGTCGTCATCGCGGAATTCTGGTTTGATTTTTGGCCCCAGGGCTGCCAGTGGCATACGCTGGCCCGCAGGTAGAGAACGCAAATGATCGACGATACGGCCACGAAAATAGCGGTTCGTGCTGGTGAAAGGCCGGGCCTGGTATGTTTCCTTCTTCTCTGCTACCTTTCGCAATTGACGAAGCACGGTCCCAGATGGAAAGAGACTGTATTGGCGCATCTCGGTATAAGCATTGCAGGCTTCTTGTAGGGGGCAACATGTGCATTGCGGGTTGTTGCTGGTGCAGATAGTTGCGCCCAGGTCCATCAGTGCCTGATTCCATTCGTATGCCTTGCCATCTGGCAATACCTGTTCTGCCAATGCGAGCATCTGATTATGATTGAGTTTAGCTTCGGGATGTTCCAGGCCTAGAAAAATACGATGTAGCACGCGGTAAATATTGGTATCAACCGTAGCAACCTGCTTCTTATAAGCAAAACAGGCAATGGCGCCGGCAGTATAGCGGCCAACGCCTTTCAGTTTCAGCAAATCCTCAATGGTGTCGGGGATACGTCCTCCATATTCGGCGACTACCTGACGTGCAATCGATTGAAGACGTAGCGCTCGCATATTGTAGCCCAATGGAACCCAAGTTGAGATCACATCGGCGGTACGTGCGGCGGCAAGATCAGCAAGCGTTGGAAATGCGGCCAGGAATTGCTGGTACTTTGGCAGTACTCTATCCACCTGTGTCTGCTGAAGCATGATCTCTGAAACAAGGATAGCGTACGGATCATCTGTAGAACGCCAGGGTAAATCGCGTTGTTTGGCAGCATACCAGTGCAAGAGGTGAAAATGAACCCGCGCTATTTGCTCAGGCGCAGGCTGTAAAGAAAAAGATAGTGGTAGAGTGTGCTTAGCCATGCATCCTCAGGACTTAGCAGGTTGAGTTGCAGTATCGTCTTTATGTCCTGCCATGCCTGCCTCGGTCCTAGCCTGCTGGCGCTTGCGATACATCAATGAAAAAATGGTATCGCCGCCTTCTTGCCAGCACTTTGCGTCTGGCGCTGGCAGATTTTCGCACAGGATCCAATCATTCGCGTCTTTCAACACGTGTCCTTTGACACACTTGGCATACATAATGTGATCGTTTAATTCTGGATCACCTGGCTTAATCGCAGGCGAGGCAATCTTAGGTATGAAGAACTTACACCACGGCACGATTCGATACCTTCCTTACGTTCGAATAGTCCACCCTAAGTAATTGAGCAATTCTTTGAAAATGACTATCAATTACCGGGTACGTGATGTATTATAGCGCATCGCATAGCTTTTAACTAGTAGCAGACGGCAGCTTGCCTAACTAAGACCTGTCCAGAGTAGAATCAACGATGGGAAAAACCCAAAAGAAAGTGGCCCTAAGCTAATATAAATGCCGATCTTGTCCTCTACTATGGTGCTAATTAGACTTTGGGTTAGATTTGGTAGGATCGCGGGAAGTATGAGTGTTGATGCGATTGTAACAATAAAAAGGGTTTCTGAGAAAGCGATCCCAAAGATATGTCCACTTACTCTCAAGACCTCAGACATGGAGCGGCCGGGTATAAACTTCAGTTTATTGTAAATATCGATGAGCATGTAAGTAAAGGAGCCTATATAGGTGAAGAGCGTCACCAACAGCCAATTAATCAAGTTGTTTTGAATACGAATCAGCCATGATTGATCATATAGCAAAAGGGGGAGAAGACCAACGATGACTGCTCCCAGAATCCGAGGTAGCAACAATTGGGAATACACCCAGCGCTTGCGCACAATCTGCACCAGGATGGAAAAGGCCAGTAGAAAGAGAAGGACATACCAGATTAGGATAGATAAGAATACCGGGTCAGATGCGGTGACCATACGAGGATCAAGTTTTCCATTTTCCAAATTTAGGTATGCGTCCAAATGTTGGTATGCGAAAATAAAAGGGACAATCAGTAGCAAGACCTCGCCGGTCAGGTATAAAAGTGGCCTTCGATGAAAGGTTAAGAAGAACCAGAGTAGGGGGTCTTTGGTCTTAGCTTTCTTCCAGAAACTAGCTGAGTGGTCGAGATCATAAAGCGTCAGGTAGTGATTTGAAATGACGCTAATCACGTGCATTAATCGCCTATGCCCATCTTCCTTCTGCTGCTTTGAGTAAAATTGATTCTCAGCCTGTTCCTGAGGAATTTCATTCTTGATGTCTTTAATGATACCATGAAGTCTTTCTGATTTCTTCTCAAACTTCTCAGAGCTTCTCAAAATTGGCTCAAGATATACTTTCTGTTCCTCAGCATCCGGTTCGTTTTTAACGATAAAGGTGCAGATATCTGGAACGTGCGAAATATACATACCTAATCTGGCCATCCCTTGCTTTATTAGGTTAATCAGAGCTTTGGAAAGACAGATGAAGACTTCAAAAGTTTTTGAATTATCTTTAACAATATGTTCTTGAAAGTATACATAGTCATCAATGAACTGCTCGATCTGTTCGGGGTAGCTTTCACAGGCACGTGTGAGCACTACTTGACTTACTGGAACGGGAGATTTGTCAAATTTATCGCGAGGAATATCAATTTTCAATAACTCTTCACCCGGCTGGGAGAAAACAGCCTCATAAAATCCATTATGGGAATCATCTACTTTAAAGTGGAAAAGAGCGTGTTCGAGTTGTTTGTACAATTTATGCAAGGTCTGGAAGTCATAAGCTGTAGATGCTTGCTCTTGTATTTCTTCTAACCACTTAAACAATGCACGTAACATGTGTAAGTATGTAGCGTGAGCTTCTTCATCGACATCTGTTTCAAGGAGCTGTGGTATTGAGGCAAGGAGGTTATTTAGCTCATCAAGGTCCGTGTTGTGCAAGTAGGAGAGGAGACTACGCCAGCCAGCGATAGTGTCATCCTGGCTAGGCAATTGTACATTGAAAACCGTATCAGCCCCGTCTTGAATGATAACAGCCGTGATGCTATCGTAAATATTCCCTGTCTGCCTAGCTATAAAATTCATAGCAGTGCTCCAGAAAGGTTATCAGCGGATGCCGAATCTGCGGAGGTCTTCATCGGTAATGATCAAGGGTGGTTTGGTAGTCTTCACCTTTCGCCTCTCACCCTTTTCTGTAGATACTTCTATCGTATCGAGGTAGGAATATTCAGTATGGGCTTCCAATACTGCTTTAAAATCATCAGCTGTAATGAATAATGCTGACTTAGGTAGAACTTCATTTACTACCATTTGCAACTGGGCAATGTTGTTATGCCGCCAGTCCTGTGCCTGCAGCAGTTCATAGATCTGTTGAGGGTTTACGAATTGCTTGGGTTTCTCGTTTTTTTCTTTTCGCTGCCGGTTGAATTGCTCCAGGAAAATTTCAAGCAGAAACGGAATGTCATCTTTTCGTTCTTGCAGGGGCGGCAGATCTAGAGGTATCATCTTTTCAAGTAATTCAGGAAGGAACCTATTAAAAATGGGAAAGCCTCTACGATTTCTATTAATTCCTCCGATGAGACGGACATCATACCCTTTGTACTTGCGATAGTGCAGCAATTTTCTTTGGAGTCTCTGGCTTTCTTCAATATCTCCCATTTTGTCAAAATTCGCAATATATAAGGTTCCTCCTCGTGCTTGATTGAGTAAAGAGTCATCGGGTTCGCCCCTTGTATTTGAAGGAAAGAGATCCTTTTCCAGCTCAAGTGTCTCTATCATGCCATCGATTGAACAAAAACGGTGATTGCGTCGTTCACTATAAGAATGAATCATGAGAGCTGTTAAGGATTTACCAGTACCCGGTTCACCAAAAAGAAGAATGTCTCGTTTGTCCTCAGCATCGCGACGAATTTCGCGGTACAACTGATAGTCCGACATTGCATAAAAGGAATCATCGAATTTAATAATTGCGTCAGAAAGAGTAGAACTACCTTGCGGCGGCTTGTGTTCTACTCTTTCTGCATACAATTTCAGCGCACGCCGCACAATGTCCTTAAGCTCACTCGTTTTGCCTTTTGAAAAAACGTCGAAAGGCTGTAATTTATACAAGTCATCAAAAAGAGAGCTGTCCCCCGTCGTTTCTTTCTCATGCCAGGCAATATTAGCGGTAAGTGGAACCCAATAGGAATCGACAAAATGCTCACGATATTGCTGCATAAGGCGGTAACCAGCACGTTTATCTTTACGTCCTAGATAGGGAAGCTCCATGTCAAGCAAGATCAGAAAGGGGACCTCTGCAGAATCTTTGAGACCTCGTTCCAAAGCTTGTTGGGCCTCTTCAAAATCTGAGGCTAAACGATTTTGAATGTTGAGACCAAGCTCGGATTGAACAAGAGAGACAATATCATCGTAAAGTGATTGGTTTTCAGGTTGGTCTTCGACGATGAGGATAGTAGCCACGCAAGTACTCCTTTCTAGGGGCGAGCAAACTTCAATGTAATGCGAACGCCCTTGTTGCTGCCGGGTAAGGGGCTCGTTACTTCCTGGTCACCATCTATACTCAGCATGATCATTTTTGATAAGAACATACCAAGGCCTGAGCCGCTTGGTCGACGAACACGTACAAAGAGTTGCAAGTCCTCTAATATATCTGGAGAAATGGGTGGGCCATACGTGATGAGGTCAAGACACACGAAATTTTCCTCAGAAGAATGTATTTGCAGGGTCAGTTTCTTGTTTTCAATCTCTGGACGATCAATCTTTTTGAATATATTCTCAAGATGGTTATTGAACACCTCTTCAATAACGGGCTGTGGTGGTGATAATACATACTGTGTTCGGGAATAATCGGGAATGTCAACATCAAGGTGTATGGAACTGCTTGATCGCTTTTGCATGTCATCGTAAACGTACTCGAAGATGTCTACAAGTTCACCAATTAATAGCCGCATTTTTTGTGAGGCTCGCCCAATATATTGTAATTGTTTCTCCAAACGCTGCGCACTGTTTAACTGCGTTTCCATGGCGCGAATTTTGTCTTCATAACGCTGTGTATCGCTCGCAACTTTCTGGGCTGTTGGGAATTCTTGAGCAATGAACTCCGCTACTTGTCTAAAGTTTTTGAAGCGATGAACTACCATATTTGCAATGATGCCAAGCTGGCGGTTCTGGTTATCCTGGAGTCGTTCATCCTGGTTCATAAGAGATGCAAGAAAGAAATCCAACTCCTGGATAACATAATGCCCCGTTTCTTCAAGGTATTTATTAAACTCCCTTTTAACGGTTTCCACAAGTGAGGGGTGGGTTGTTTGAGAAAATCCTTGTTCATCACCAAAAAGTATCAATAGACCGGATAGGTCACGTAAACGCCTATTGGCAATTGCGATCTGATCTGGTATTGGGCAGGGGATAACTAACGATGTGGCTCCTTTGGGATAGGTGGAGGGTAGGTGCCCATCAAGGATGGCAGAGATGAGGTCCAGTACTTTATGGTGTGCTTCATTAGGATAGTTGCGAATGTCAAGTAGTGAGTGATGAGACGATAGGAAGCGTGCATCTATGGCCTCGTCGAAGAGTTCACGCGCCTGCACGAGAGTATTTATATGGTAAGGGCGGAATTCCATCCTAACAGGCTGTAGCATGTCTGCTGTGCGATAGACACAAAGAAGTTGTTCTGATTTGACCGGAAAGTAAAATATGTGCAGTGCAGTATATTCGGCGAGTGCAGGTCTGATTCTCTGCAGAAATCCCAGGATGAGTTCAAATTGGGGCACAACTCCATAAGCATCTTCTTCAGAACGTTGCCTGACCCTGGTTCTTGCCTCTGACATCTGTATTCCTGCGCGTAGCGCTTGTTGTTCGCGTAAAAGGTGGTCCCGCATCAGAAATCTTCTCCCTCAATTGGCAACAAATCAATTTCTTCTACATGTGCCATCTCCCTCCACGGTACGATACCAGTGGGGACAAGAAGGCCTCCTAACGATGACCTGGTGCTGCTAAGATACTTGTGCGCCTCGTCATAAAGCATGTTCATGTAGGTAAATTGGGTTATTTCTTCGATACTAGCCACAAAAAATTCATGAAGGGATTTTCGTACAATTTCGGGTAGCACTCTTTTGGGATCGTAGATGTAAATTGTATATCCTTCACGGTAGAAGCGCCCAATACAGAAAGTGAGGCTGGCAATCGCTGAGGTTTGTATCTCACCTGTTAAGGCGAGAACAGCCCATACGCGGTAAAGCTCCATTTCTCGTTCGGTTAAGTCTGTTCCTACTTGGTCAAAACGAAATGTGTGGGGTGTGCAAATGGCCGTAAATAACCCAGCAGGTACTGCGCTAACCTTATCAGCCAGAATCAGCAGATTCAAATCCCGCTCTTCTCCTTTTTCGTACATTTTTTCCATATAATGGATAGCTTCTGCTAATCGCACATCAAAGTCATCTGGTGGCTCCTGCTCGTTTAAGCACTGCTTAATCAAATAGAATGCACTCAATATACTGATAAGATACTCACGGTCACGTTTGAAGGATTCTATGTCATATGGGGAAGGCTCATGCTCGTAGAGGACCGATAGGTAAGAGTGAATTTCATCAAGGCTTAGTTCCCTTACATCTTTACTCTTCACTTCATTACGTACTTGATAAAGTTTAACGTGTGCCAGAACATCCCAGTCTCGTTTAGCTCGAGCATATCGTTCGACATGATTCAAGCTTGCCTGTGCAAGATCGTAGCGGCGTGTCCCCATACATGCCTCAGCATGGTAGAAATAAAGCTCGTTAAGGAGCTCCTCATCGGCTCGGACTTGCTCGTTATCATTGATTTTATCAAAAAGCATGATTGTCTGTGGATAGCGCTTTGTCTCATTATAGAGGCTTGCAAGACAACCTAGATAGGTATGACGCTTGGTTCCCGTGCTACATGCAAGTTCCATGTAGCGATCGCCTTTCTCTCTATCATCGACAGAGGTCTCACTGCTTGCACGGCGACTGCGGCTAACGTAGAAATGACCTAAAGCATGGTATACTTCTGCCCTATCCTCATCGCTCACCTGATTCTGTTCAGCAAGCTGCTCTGCTGCGTGTGCAGTTGCAATTGCTTTATCAAAGTCATTCAGCCCCTCGTAACTATAATACAACAGAACCAGCGCAGCTAAATGGTCAGGCCAAAGCCTATGCGCCAGTTCCAGGCATGAGACGGCCTGCGGAAAACACGACAGTTTGAGATATAGTCTACCCATGGTATACCAAACATCAAAGTCTTCAGTGGATAAGGTTATTGGCGTTTGTAAATGCAGTTGCAGCTTATGCGCCGCTAGTTTATATTCATACTGATTTTCATTGGCCCTATTCAGGTGGGCTAGCTGGTCATACAACAAGCAGAGGTTAACTTGCTCCCAAGGTGTTAATGAGCCAGCACGTAGAAATAGAGCGATGGTCTGCTCCAACTCTTCAGGTTTTACGATCCCTCGTTTTTCGTCTTTATTATAATGCAGGTGCTGTGAGTAAGCCTTCTTGTCTAGCCCGGTATCGGACCTCTGCGCAAACACGAAAAAATTAGGGGTACCATCGGCATACCTCTCACTTCTCATAGGGATTTTTTCCAAAATCTGGTAACCCGCAGCTTCGAGAGCCTCTTCAACTGCGCCCTCGGCGAAATAGTGATAAAACATAGGGTGCCCGGCAGTATCTTCCGTTGTTTCCCATCCGTTTCGATCACCTATAGTGACACCAATGCCTAGAATACCACCAGGTTTTAATACTCGTTTCCAGCTAGCTAGCAGGTCAATGACCAATGTTTGAGGAACATGAATTAATGTGCGCGAACTCCAAATGGCATCAAAGTTCTCCTGGGGAGGAAACTGCAGATCATGCATTCGCATCTTGAGGAAATTTCCTTGCTTTACACGAATGCTAGCCTTTTGCACCATTTCATCTGAGGCATCAATGCCTACAACGGTGAAAGCTCGGGCTATGAGAAAATCGGCTTCCCAACCCACATCGCATCCAATGTCCAGAATGTGATGTTTGTGTTGTTTCTTGAGCAGTAGAGCGAACGCCTCCAGGGGTTGGGCCAGATTGGAGTCATTAAATTGCTTCTCATCGTGCGCAGAAGCAAGATGATCATAGGTATCAGCCACAATTGTGGTGATCTTATCGAGGTCAATTATCGGTAGAGGAGCGTCGGCACCTATTGGAGTAGTAGCCAGTGACTTAGTTGTAGGTAGTAACTTGTTCTGCATTTTTATGAACCTTAAAGGTTATCTGAACGCATTACTCTATGCCAGTGGCTGGTCATCTTCCCCGTTTCATTTTGCTTACAATGCATATTTGCATTAGAAGCTTGTTTATATATTGTACTATATTACAGGCAAATTAGCTACCTTTTTTACAGAGAAATTTTAGCTAAAGGCTTGACATTCCTGGAAGCTTAGATAACTGATTTTGCTCTTTAAGATTTAAAAACGCTACGGAAGCTTGCATATCAAATGGTCTTTCATGGAAAAATAGCTTGGTTTTCCGCTATGCATTTAGTGAATTAAGCTAAAAATAGATTTTTGCGGTTACAGGTTGTTTTGCTCTATAGAACATCATAATTGCACATGCTTTATCCAGGGGTAAGTTAGTGAAATTATGGCGTGGAGGAAGGGCGTAGTGTATACTTGTGGCAAAGATGTGGAGAAAGTCGATGGAACAGGTGACCTCGTTAATCTGGAATCCAATATTACGCCAGTACCTGGTAAATGCGCCACATCGTATGAACCGGCGTGAAGGTTCTGCCGCCTGCGCTTTTTGTGAAGATATGACTGAAGGCAGGGTTAGCCCTGACACCCAGGTATGGTTACATCCGAACAACTTTCCACCATTTCAACCCCCTATGGGTGAAGCCTATGTTGTCATATACAGCCGAGATCATAAGCGCACATTTACCGAACTGAGCGTTGACGAGGTCAATGCCGTTACACTGCTGTGGCGTGACCTGTATCGTGAACTTGCCTCGCGTTATCCTACAGTCATGATCTTCGAGAATAGCGGGGAAGCAATCGGACAAACGCAGTATCATCCACATGGCCAGGCTTATGGCGTCTCCGTTATTCCGCCAGTACTGGAGCGCGAATTCGAGACGGTCGTGCAAGACAATAAAGAAGGGCGTGGCTGTCCTTTTTGCCGGATGCGTGCGGAACTTACAGATAGTGAATATAAGGTTGCTGCTAACACTGGCTGGCAGGCATTTTTGCCACCCTATGTTCGCTATCCTTTTGAAACACATCTCTATCCCCGGCGACACGCAGCAAACCTTGGGGAGTTGCAGGATGAGGAGTTGCGTGATCTCGCAGCGATATTATTGCAGGTGGTACGAGGTTATAACGCCCTGTATGATGGAGCTATAGCTCCCATGCCGTACCTGTTGGGATTACACCAACTGGCCGATACACGTTTTCACCTGCATGTTGAATTACTCGCCATCGGACGTGCTCCAGGCAAACTAAAGCATGCGGCATCTTCCGAATCTCTTTGGGGACTATGGACAAATGATTCCTCACCAGCACAGAAGGCGCAGGAGTTGCGTGAGGCAATTGCGAAGGTGACGGTATGAGTGAAACAGCCTTTTTACCACAGCCTGCTCGTGATGCTCTTGAGCTATTTCCTATAGCCATGAGGGATGGGGTAAAGTATGCTAGTGGGATGGGTGTAGCGTGGGCTGCCGGACGAGTGAACTTGATAGGGGAGCATACAGATTATAATGATGGGTTCGTGCTGCCAATAGCAATAGATCGCGTGGTAGCTTTTGCTGGCCGAGCGCGTAGTGATAATATTGTGCGGCTCTGGTCAACTCATTTTCAAAAATATGCACAGTTTTCGTTGGAGGAGTTGCCAGGAATATTTGAGCAGCAGCGTAGCACTTTGCCTCCTTGGGTACGCTATGTCCTGGGGGTAATAGCGGAGCTGATACACGCAGGAGCGGTACTCTGCGGATTTGATGCTGTAGTTCATGGAGATGTGCCTGTGGGTGGTGGCATGAGTTCGTCGGCTGCCTTAGAGGTGGCGGCGGCGCAGGCATGTATGCTATTTTCAAACGGGCAATTCACCATCGGTACTGAAGGAGCGACTCTAACGCCAATGGAGGTGGCTGCAGTGTGCCAACGCGCCGAGCATATGGCGTCAGGCGTGCTCTGTGGTATCCTTGACCAGGCTGCCTCATGCCTGGGGCGACCTGGAGATGCTATTCTGCTCGACTGCCGTTCTCTGGAGTACCGATACCTGCCATTTGATGCGCCAGACCTATCTCTTGTAGTTATTGATACAGGTGTGCGCCGCGAGCTGGCCGCATCGGCGTATAACGAACGGCGCAGGCAGTGCAAAGAGGCAGTGCAAATGTTACGTGAGATTATTGTGCAACACGAGCCTGAAAACCAATCAGCTCTAGCTATTCGCGCTCTACGTGATGTTACGCTGGAGCAATTCGCTCGATACGGACATCGACTCCCTGACCCCTGGCGCAGGCGTGCAGGTTATGTGATTGCTGAGGATGCGCGTGTGTTGCAAGCTGCCAGGGTGCTGGAAGAGGGAGCAATCGAGAAGGTAGGGCCTCTTCTCTGGAAATCCCATATAGGCTTGCGTGACGAGTACGAAGTAAGCTGTATAGAGCTGGATACGCTTGTGGAGATTGCGCGGCAGGTTCCGGGTGCGCTGGGAGCGCGCATGTTAGGCGGCGGATTTGGAGGGAGCACCATCAACCTCGTGCGAAATGAGGCTGTGGAGGCTTTGCAACGGATGGTTACCAGAGAGTACCCTGCTCGTACAGGCCAGCAGGCAAAGATCGATACCTGTAAGGCTGTGGGAGGAACGGGAAATAGATGGGTGACTTAACAGGAGTGAATTGATCATGAAGTTATTTTTATCGACTGATTTTGAAGGAACCAGTGGTATCGTAGCCTGGGAGCAGATTATTGAGGGTAATGCTGAATATGAACAAGGGAGGCGTTTGCTTACTAACGAGGTCAATGCTGTTATTTCTGGGGCATTGGAGGCTGGGGTTACAGAGTTTGTCGTTAACGATTCACATCACTTTATGCGGAATCTGCATCCGCAGGATCTGCTTGGAGGGGCAACGTTAATTACTGGCAAACATAAACCACTCTATATGATGGAGGGCCTGGATGCGAGCTGTGATGGTGTCTGTTTCGTGAGTTATCATGGCTCTATTGGGGCAGAACGCGCTGTGCTATCACATACTTATAACCCGGGAGCAATCTGGGAGGTGCGCATTAATGGTGATGTGGTTGGTGAATCTGCTATCAATGCGCTGGTAGCCGCCCATTATGGCATTCCGATTATCTTGATCAGTGGAGATGAGGTGACAGTGCAGGAGGTGCAAAATATCGCGCCAGACGCTGAGAAAGTGGTTGTCAAGCATTCGCTCGGGCGCTTTGCCGCTGCTCATTTGCATCCAAGCCTAGCGTGTGAGTTGCTGCATAGAGGGGCTTCTCGCGCTGTTAGTAATCTAAAGAAGATGCATCCACCTGTGTTCAAGAGGCCGATTTCGCTGGAAGTAACCTTTCTCGTTGCCGATATGGCGGAGATGGCGCTATGGGTGCGTGGCGTTGAACGGGTAGGGCCTCGTACTATTGCATTAAGCAGTGAGAACTTGCTCGATCTTTACAGAATGTTCGTTATCGTAGTTACGTTAACGCGGGCGCTAGCGGATCGCTAACCAGCTGGATCGAAGGTTCCTCCCGAGAGGAAGCGGGTACGATTTGCAGAAACGCCTCTGGAGTTGGTTCGGAAGCAACTTAAGTGTTTAATACCGCCTGAGTGGTTGTATCTGTTTTGAGCGCAGGTTGAGATTCAGGTGACAGGGTTGACAGCAAGGCGTTCGCAAATGCTAAGATAGCGGGATAGCGATCCTCTGGGTAAACAGAGAGCGCACGCAGTATCATACCATCTTGTTCAACAGAGATTTTGGGATTGAGTGAAGAGGCCGGTGTGATAGTTTCTGTGAGTTTCAAATGTTCTATTTCTTCTGGTGAGCCAACATAGGGTGGACGGCCAGTCAGCCAGAAATAGAGCACTACTGCCAAGGCAAATTGATCACTAGCCGGTATAACGCGCTTACCTAGCTGTTCTGGTGCGGCAGTGACGGGCAGAGATGTACTGTCTTCACCAAAGCGGCGTACGAAATTGGTGAGACCAACATCGGCAAGCAGGAAAGGAGCATAAACGGTTTCATGTTCCACGTTGGGGCCGCGTAATACCAGTATGTTGGAGAGAGTAATGGCACCATGCAAATATCCCCGATTGTGAATGTATTGGAGGGTCTGAGCCAGTTGATGGCTATATTGTATGGCATCAGATACATTTAGCGGAGCAAGGAACCACATCCTACCATTGCTGCCAAGCAGTGAGCCATTGCCGACATAGCGACGAGCTACATATAGTTTGCCATCAATCTCACCATAATCAAGCATAGATGCCATATAAGTATGATTGAGGATACTGATACCCTGCATCTCGCGGAAAAACTGCCTGCGAGCCGAGTCTGGCAAAGTTGACTTTGGATGGATGAGCTTGAGTGTTACTTTGCGCAGAAGTATAGTGTCTTCGGCTTCGTAAGTCTCTCCTGATACTCCGCTACCTAAACACTTTATAATACGATAGCGCTCAAACATTTGACCTTTTTGCAATGTTAGCATATGTCATCCTCATGGTCTATTAGCTTGCACCCTATTCTATGGTATGCTATCATACCACACGCAGAGTTAATAGGCATCTTTACACCTTTTGTACTATTAGAAAATTTTATTTAGATGCTGCGTGATACTTTTCCTGCGACGCTTACCTCCCAAAAATGCAAAATTTATGAAATAAGCTCTCAGTGAGCTTTTGAGGGTAATTTGGAGGCATACTAACGTGTTTAAATTGAGTCATAAGGATGCCAGTACAGTTGATGCAGCCCAAGAGCCAGGTAGTGGTCTAAAGGTAACTGATAAACGAGTGTGGAAGTTTCTACTGGATGTGGGTATCGTGTTGGCGATGAGCGGGCTCTTAATGTATGCTGTCTGGTTTCAGGTCTTCAAACCGAGAACCGATGTTGGGAAATATCAATGTTACGCTTTGATTTTCTGGAAAGGAACGCATGGGATTGATGTACTTCCGCCTCAACAATGCGCGTTTCTTGGGGGATATTCTCCTCAGGCCATTATTGAAGGTATGAAGTCGATTGGGGTTCCCAGCAGCCTTATAAACCTGGCAGAGTCTCAGGCTACGTCAGAACCATTTCATTTTTTGCCGTATGAGTATCCGCTTTTAGCCATAGTGCCTTTTAGCCTGGGTCTAATTGCGCCATCAGCTCTATATCAAGTTGCTTTTGCAATATGGATGGTAGTGGTAGCAGCAATCATTTATTTTGTAATTAGAAAAACAAGGGATACCAGTGCTGGTATTGCTTTTGCTGTCTATTTAGTGCTTTGTGGTTGGGCATTAGTGGCTGCAAGATTTGATTTAATTCCGGCTGGTTTGACATTGGGAGCGGTAATTATGGCTGGGCGAGCCAAATGGAAATGGGCGTTTTCGCTGTTAGCTCTAGCAACCTTATTCAAAATTTATCCAATAGTACTGGCAGTGCCGTTTCTAATCTCCCAACAAATGCAATCTAGCGAGAAATGGTACTCATGGCGTAGATGGAGCGCTTTAGGTGTGTTCTTCGGAATTTGTGCGGCAGTGACGCTTATATCACTCGTTCTAAATATTGCGAACACGATAAGCCCATTAATTTATTTTTTCGGTCGACCAATTCAAATTGAGTCAAGCCCAGCAACTCTGCTGTGGCTTGGAAGCTTTTTTGGCTATCCACTCCAGTTTGTACATTCATTCGGGTCTGTTAATGTTATCAGCCCGCTATCTAACAGTGTTTCTTTATTGAGTTCATTGTGTTTAGTTGGGGGCTTGTTGTTTACATTCTGGTTACAGTGGCGTGGTAAGTTAGATGTTTACACTGCCAGCCTTTTAACAGTCTTGATTATAATGATTACGGGAAAAGTGTTTAGTCCGCAATATTTAATCTGGGTTGTCCCCTTGCTTGCATTTGTAGGAAAAGTCAACTGGACATGGCTTATCAACTGGGGAATTGTGGGATTATTGACGATATGGATCTGGCCCAATATGTATGATTCTGTTCCTCTTTTGCAAGTCCCACTGCTACCAGAATTTTATCCTGTTGTTCTTGTACGCAACAGTATTATTTTGGGATTTATCATCGTCTTACTTTATCAAGCTAATCGAAAATCATTTGTCTTATCCCAGTAGTCTAGCCTAGAAGTGAATGAGCTATGGGCCAGCTCTAGTGGCCTCTTCTTCTGGCTCCTCTTCCTTCTCCTCATCTGTATTTGCCTTGGCAGCGGATCGAACAAGCCTGGTATTGCGTAGTCTAAGCACGATGAACGTCAGCAGGACTATGGCAATAATAAGCCCTGCTCCAAACCAGCCTAGCGTCCTGGCTAAGTGTTCCACCTGCCCAAAGTTATCGTGGAAGTATCGACCAGCGAAAAATCCGATGGTGCCAAAGATCGTTGCCCATAAGATTCCCCCAGCTGCGTTGTAGAAGAGAAAGGTGCGCCAATGCATGTTGTTTACACCAGCCAGGAATGCAGCCCACGCGCGTAGAACAGAAATGAAGCGGCCAAAAAAGACTGTTTTGTCTCCATGTTTTGCAAAGAATTGTTCAGCGCGGTCGAGGTGCTCTGGTTTTACGAAAACATACTTGCCAAAACGCGTAATAAAAGCACGACCACCTGTACGTCCAATGTAGTAACCGATATTGTCTCCGATGATTGCGCCAAAAGCAGCGCAGGCAATCACGACAGGTATTTGTAATTGGTGACTCACAGCGGCATAAAACGAGGCCAGCAGGAGCATCGTTTCACCGGGAAACGGTATGCCGGAACTCTCGATCATCACAAAGATCGTTACTGCTGGATATCCCAATGCATTGAGGGCATTTTGTAGTGTTGCAAGCGAAATCAGCGCTGCTAATGGCTCACCGAACCAGGTGAGTGCTCTTAAATGTAAGATCGGTAGCCATCGCATTGTATGTTCCTTTTTTAAATGGTTGAGATTCCTTTACCTTGATCGAGAGTCTTAGGTTACAGGCATTATATGTTTATGTCTATTAGTTGCGCAACCTGGGTGCATAGTTATTTACGAATCCGTCTCCAGTTTAGTGACGTTCTGGAAGGGTATTTTACAGATCGTCATGCAGCAAAAGAAAACTAAACCATCCAACGGTTTAACACAAAAAGTACTGCCAGTGTTGCTTGCAGAAAAGGGAATGCAATCAGAAGCGCCAGATGCATGCGGGGATATTTAATGCTGAGAGCCGCTAATGTAATAAAGGCAGGGAACATTTCGAGCACGAAGCGTTGATTGGATACAAGTACATCGGGTTGTGCAATGGCCGGGCTGATAAGCATATAGAGGAGTAAGAGGCCAAGCCAGATGCTATAACTCGTGCGTAACCTGTGCCATCCTAAGATCGCCAGCAGAATAAAGCTAACAGTGGCGGTAAGATCAAGCAGTAGATGGACTTCAAAGAATGAGCCAAAGGGCTGAATCACTAAGAGTTCACGCAGGGCCATCCATATACCGACCCAGGGCCAGGTTATATGGCGATCCCAATGGTTTTGAACTGTGACGAAAGCAATTGGGTTCTGGAAGACTTTCCAACAGTAGATACAGTAGATCAAGGTGCCTAGCGGAATAAGGACGACTGGTAAGACTCCAGGCAGCAAGCTCAGGAGTTTGCGCGAGGTGCTCTGATTGCTACCTACGAGGCTTTCTTTCGAGATCCACAGCTCATAACAATAGGGAATGACAAGGAAAACGCCTGCTGAACGGGTCAATGCAGAGAGCAGGCCCAGTAGACCAGCCAGCCACCACTTCTGCCGACGCATTGCCAGAAACGAGCTGGCGGTCAGTAAGAGGAACAGGGATTCGTTATAGGCGGCAAAAAAGAAAAATGCTGTTGGGAATATGCACAGGTAAAGCAGTGTACGTCGTCCAACCTGGTCGCCGAGAGCATCAGCTGCGATCTGGTATAGCACAAACAAGGCTCCAAGAAGGGCCAGGTTGCTGAGAATCATGCCAATAGCTATGTAGCCGTGGTTGCCAAAGAGAAATGCAAGGCCCTTGATAAGCCAGGGGAAAAGGGGAAAGAATGCTGTATCATAGATTGTTTGATAGCCGAACTGGGCAATGCGTGTATAGTTGGCAGCGTCCCAACGATTCCAGGAAGTGAGTAATGTGTTTGTGTCTACTGGCGTGCTTGGGTACACATGTGGAGGCACAGGAAACAAAATAAAGCCAATGTAGGTAACCAGTACCAGTAGCAGACGAGTTGCTACAAACAACCAGCTAATATCAGAAATGGGTACCCGTTTCATGAATTTTTCACTTTTCACCTGTCGCATGATGGTAAATTCAGAATTACACTCGTATACCCTTTTATACTAACGTTTTGAGTCGCCATTCAGGAACAATCAATGGGAGTAGCGGCCAAACACAATCCCTCGTTGTACAAAATCAGTTGGAATGATAAATATAGCTAATAAGCTTGCATTCTCTGCCTTGTTTAGCTAAACTAGCTCAGAAGAGTAAAGAGGCAAGAGGCATGAAATACAAAAAGCGTATTTTTACACCCACCTTCCGTAGTTTTTCCTCGGAATCAGGTGAGAAGGCGTTTGGTACTCTAGAGGTAGATAAAAGCCCTGCCCTGGCAATCCCTTCTATGAGCGATTTAGCGAAAAATGCACGTGCAAATTACGGAATGTGGGTTATATTTATATTTTACTTGATATTATCCTACTTGCTTTTCGCCTTTTCAATTGGATTTAACCTGACCAAGGGCTATATAGGTCCCGACAGCCGAGATCAAGTACAGTTTATATGGACTTTATATTGGTGGCCATATGCTATAGGGCATCATATAAATCCTTTTTTTAGCACATTTATATGGCACCCATATGGGACTGATTTATCAATTGCTCCCGCATCAGTACCCGGAGCAAGCTTAATCGCTCTTCCTATAACACTTATTTTTGGTCCAGTGGCCTCTTATAACTTTTTGATAATAGTAGGTAATGCAGTATCAGCATTCTTTACTTGTCTTATTATAAAGTATTTGACAAAATCATATAAAGCAGGAGTAATAGCTGGTCTTCTTTACGGATTTTCAACGTTCCAATTCGTTCAAGTGGTCCACTTGCATATAGTGCTGACATTTTTAATACCTCTTATCGGATATCTATTTTTATTATTTTGGGAAAAGAAGATACATAGCATAGCTTTTATCTTGCTGGTTGGATTATGCCTGACTTTACAGTATCTTTTTGCCATTGAAGTATTCGTTACGCTTACCTTATTCATATGTATTTCTTTCATAATTTTCATGCTCGTTTATCCGGAACATTTTAAAAAATGGATTAATTTTTCAATATATCTATCAGGCGCGTATATAACTTGTATAGTTATGTTATCACCCTTTATATATACAGCAGTTATAAATGGGATTCCTACAACAGCCTTTAATTCAGAAATATCTTATTCTATAGACCCGTTAAATTTTATAATTCCTACAACAGCTACCTATATTGGGGGCCACTCCTTCGCGCAACTTTCTAACACATTTTTTGGCAATATATATGAGAACAGCGCTTATCTTGGAATACCTGCGCTAGGTATTATTATTATTTATTCTGTTAAATATTGGCATGAAAAAATGACAAGAGTTCTGTTTTTTATACTGCTTTGTTTTATGATATTATCAGTGGGACCAAAACTTCACATTGCAGGCTACCCCACATTAACTCTTCCAGAATATTTTCTGAGTAAACTTCCTGTCATAAACCAACTTCTTCCAGCAAGATTAACGGTTTATGTATTTTTTGTAGCTTCACTCATAATAGGCTTATGGGCAGGGAAAAAAGATCTTAATCTCTATTTTAAGTACCTACTGATAGTATTAACTTTGATCTTTATATTCCCAAATGTAAGAGGTGGAACAGCTCATACAGACATTCATATGCCGTACTTTTTCACGAGCGGTATCTATAAAAATTATATTCACAGAGGGGACAATGTTTTATTTCTTCCTTACGCACGTGAGGGGGATTCAATGCTTTATCAGCAATACACGAATATGTATTTCAATTTGGCTGAAGGATATGTAGCTCCCTGGGATCTTACACCAAAGAAATTTTTAAAAAATCCGATATCATATAAATTCCTAACTATATCCCAAAAACCATTAACCTCTGACGACTTTAATGATTTCAAAAAATACCTGCATGATTTCAAAATAAATGAGATAGTTTTTCCCCAATCAGAGTATCATTACCTCCAGCCAGTTATCTCAAGGCTTGATATAATGCCGGTTAATATAAAAGGGATAATGGTATATAAGATCAATAATAATTAACCTCCACAGGCCTATTGAGATGCTAGAACAGGCTCTGACGCTACGGCTTCCTCCGAAGCGCCTGTCGTTCTGCGGCTTCTGAGACGGAGCAATAGGGCACAGGCATAGAATACCATTACCGGTATAAGTAGCAAGCGATATCCGAACAACATGCTGAAGTACTCCAGTCCGCCCCCAACCATGATGCCAAGCAGATTTGAAGCGAAGGCAATATCCGCCGTTTCACTATCTCGAAACGAATTCGTGAAGATAATGTTGGCAAGGAATACAGGCGTGAAAGCCAGTACGCTTGCTAGCACATATCTGAGGATGAGGTTACTTAACAGCAGCGCTTCGGGCGGCAGGAGTAGATTCAACAGGAGTATCCCGAAGAGCAACAGGTAAAACACGCTAATGCGCTTGAACTTAAAGCGTCTGTTTACCAGGATCGCCAACAGCACGCTGCTCAGGATAGCAAAAAAGACCAGCGAGTTCACCAACCAGGTAGTACCGAACAGGAGGGAGAAAGTGGTCAGGCTTTTGACTTCTAGCAGCATAAAGGCCATACCCAGGAAGAACATATGCCAGTCAAAGCGACGCAGCGTCTTGCGAGGAGCGAACGTCACCGTGCCAATCAGCGCATAGAAAGCAACCATAGCGAGGCCGAGGATGTAAATGGTCGGGAAACTCCGATCTTGCAGGTAGAGGAACGGCCAGTCATCAGTTGCAGGGGTAGCTGAGGTCAAGGGAAAGTAGCCCTGACCGATAATGCTCAGTTTTTTTGTATCCGTAGTAGGCTTCTCGTGATAGGGGCCAAACTCACCCGGTGGCAGCGTTGCCAAGCGCGGTCCCGCCATAATCGCGGCAGCGCGTCCAGCGCCGCCGTAGGTCGTCACAAGTGGCTGCTGGTGGAAGACATTACCCACCATGTCGGACAGTTTCTGAACCAGCCAGTTAAACCTGTAGTAGTTGTACAGCACAAGCGTGCCGTTACTAGTCAAGTGTGTTCGCGCCGTCGCGAGGGCGTCCTGAGTGAGCAGGAAGCTTTCCAGACGCAAACTGGTGTTGTTCGAGGTGAGTGTCAGGGAGTCGGGCAACGCGAAAATAATCAGATCATAATGATCGGTGGTATTCTGCAAGAAACTGCGACCATCATTGATGACCACGTGCACACGGGGGTTGCTGTAGGGGTGATCCGGGTTCAGTTGAGCACCCAGTTGGTGGATCGTGGGATCAATCTCGACTGCTGTGATCGAGTCAACCCCATAGGCGAGGGCGATCGCGGTGTCAGAGCCGGTCCCGGCTCCAAGAATCAGCGCGTGGTGGAACGACCCTCTGCCGAATATGCGGTAGACCTCCTTGTAGAACGGCTCCTTTTTCTGCCAGGGAATCATCTGCTGATGTCCTGTGCCGTTTACATCGACAAGGTAGCCAGAGGGATGGAGTGGTTGGAGGATAATTTTATAATATGGTGACCAGTATGCGCCGACCTGGAGCCGACCAACCTCGATGAGCGTAGCCGCCAGGACGACTGCGACGAAGAGCACTGTGCGTTTCGCGCTGAGCAGCAGCAGAAGGACACACAGGGCAGAGAACCAGGCCACCGGCGGCAGAGTGAAGTAGGACATGGCGGAGAAGGCGGCGATTCCCGCCAGGCTGCCGATGATATCATAGGTGTATGCGGTGAGGGGAGGTAACTGAGCGAACAACTTGCCAAAGGCACGAGAGAGCGGAATGAAACAGAGCGTCACCATGCCGAAAATGAGGGGCAGCACCAGAAAATTTTCCTGGGAACTCTGCTCGGAAATTCCGTAGTAGAGAACCTGCGTTGAATTGATGATGAGCTGAAACTGAATGCAGAACAATTCGAAGAAGAGTATAGTGAAGGAAATCAGAAACGTACGCGCTCGCTTATCGGCGATAAAAGGGTGAGTAGGTGTAAACCAGTCCAGGAAATTAAACAGGGTTGTGCTTAATTGTTTCAGTCGTTCAACAAACGACGCATAGTTCGTTGATACCGGGAAATCTTTCATGAAATGTCCTTTCTACAAGAGTCCAAATCATTAGCGTAAGGCTTTTACTTCTTGACTTTGTTGAGAGGGTAGTTTGGGTAATTGGTGAGGTGAAGAAATCAATATCGCTGATTTAGAGCGCAGGCGTAGGGCGAGCAGGGGCAAAATCCATATCCAGAGGCCAGAGAGATAATTCCATAGGAATCCTGGAAGTAGGGGTATAAAGGCATGCAAAGCTCCCCAGGTATAGAAACAGTATAGACTGAGCATGCTAAAGGCAAGAATACGTGTAGCTAGCGGTAATTGTAAAGAGTAAAAAAGCCATCTATCACGTTTGCTGGTAGCTTCAATGAGAGCAAAAAGACCAAAAAACGTGACAAGATACCAGGGATAGAACCAGGGAGAACCAATGGCACAATAAAGTAACCAGACTAAAGCCATCCAACGAATGAATTTTGGAATGGTATTGATTTGATCTGGACCACGTATGGCTTGCCAGCAGAGTAGAGCATAGACAAGGACGAAGATTACAATACTCAAGTTGTGAATTATTCTTTCAGGGGGCGTGGGCATAGCTGAAGAGAGAGTGTAGGCATTGCCGAGCATAATACCCTTATAGAGATGACTGATAAAAGTAGGCATGCTATTAACATTTCGTGTAGCTGCCGGGTTGATCAGAAATACACTGAGCGTAGCTTTGCCTTGCCAGTAGGGGATATAGAGTATGACGATGATACTCACATAGGTTGCTAAAGTAGCGATAACATGAGAAATTTTCCAAGGTCGCTGCGTGTAGAGAAAGAGAAGTAGGCCGGGAACCAACAGGACGACATTGATTTTGACACAGGTAGCAACTGCAAACAGAGCAGCGGCGAGTAGATATGAATAGATGTTCAGTGGCGTTCTACGAACCAAGAACCAGATGGCAAGCAAGATGAGGAACAGGAGTGTTGCGTCAACATGGGCATTGACACATGCTTCAAAAAGCAGGAACGGATTCCAGGCAAAAGCCAAGGTCGCCCGCATACGTTGCTGTGGTGACTTGAATGCCGTTAAGTGCTGTAGATGACCACTTATGGACCAGATGAGTAGCGTTGAACACAGATGCATGGAGAGTCCGAAGAGGCGTAATACCAGTATCATGTGCAAGGGGCCAGAAGAGCCTGAAAAACCTAAGAGCCATTGGAACAAACAGGTAATACTTACCCATACGGGGCCATACGCTGAAGGTTGTTTAACCCAGTAGATGTAGGGCATGACTGGATCAGTGTGTATCGCTACTGGCCATGTGGTCAGGGGATTCAGATGGTAGATCACACCAATGCGAGAATACGCAATATATGAAAATATGTCCGAAGATGTGACTACGGGAATAAATAAACAAAGTATGCCCAAAAACAACGTAGAGGTGAAAAGGAAGCGGCGACTAATTAATTTAGGCAGGTAGTGCAAGGCAAATAGATAGACTAGAAAGAGAATCAGGAATGCGCTCAGGAGATAAGCTGTTTCTTTCCAGCTAGTTATCATTGTTAGTGCTGCTGAGCGCATATTGGGCATAAGGAGTGTGATTGCTTGACCGGGAAACAGGATATGGGTAGGTAAAAGAAAGACTGAACTAGTGTGTGAGAGCAATGCATCAAAAGAACTGATCCCTTGTAAAGGCAGTATTGCATCTACAAGTAAAAAAGCAGCACTCATCATTAAAAGAAAGACAAAAGGTAGGAAACGAGTAGTGACATGTGCTGGTATTTGAATAGCTCGTTGCTCTATACGTGATTTTTGGATCATAGATTGTACTCACTAAAGTGAAAAAACTGAACCAAATAAATGTTATGCAGAACAATTGCATGTACTGGACCCCTTATACAAGGGGTTCCTAAGGGCGCGATGTTAACGGGCCTATTGTACCTGTAGTAGGTAATGAGCGTCAAGTAAACCAGGACAAAAAGTAGGGCAAACGCATCTCCTTTTCCAGGTGGCTTGCGGAGCACACCTACGTTTCCTGTCATCGTCAGGGCGGGACAGGAGCGGAAGTAGCATAGTGATCCTCGCGGTCTCCCCTGTACCCAGAAAGTGTCGAGGAGCGGTCCCCATTGAGTCTCCGGTTTCTAGTGGAGCGTACCTGCCACCAGTTAAAGAGATACGCCAGGGTGAGGAAGGCAAGAAGTGCATTGCGCGCTGTCACGCTCTCGATAAAACCTGGCCTGTATGCCACCGGCACCCTAAGTGGGATTGTATAGATATAGGGGTAGATATAGGTGGTAAGCAGCGAGATGGGGAGCCAGACAATGAGCCAGAAGCGATTATAAGCCCCGCTATAGGCCAGCAGGGGGATCAGCCACATGAGGTATTGTGGGCTGAATACTTTGCCTGTCACGATGAAGACCAGCAAGACCGCAATGAACGCCTGAGTAACATCCAGCTTGCCGCGCCAGTGCAGGAAGAGGGTGTAGATATAGCCAGCCACAAACAGCACATTTAAGAAGAACTCCACAAGTCTCTCCAAGCTACTGACAACATTGTACGAGCCAAAGGTAAACATATTCTTGACCGGGTAACCGAAATCGGCTCCCAGGAAGAGGATTGGACTGCCCGTGGATTCGATCTGCACCGGGCGATTGGCGAAGTAGCTGAACTGGCTCAACACAGCACTCTGGAAATTCAATAGCGCGAAGAAGCCGGTGACACCGAGCAGGATAGCGAAAAATATGATGGTGGTTTTCCAGCGCCAGCGACGCGTGCCACGTAACGTCTGCCAAAGTTCTCCTGGTAAAGATGCCAGGTTGAGCGGTTGCTGCGGCATATAGAAGCGCCCCTCATCCCGTTGTTCCGCTATAAAAAGGGCAGGCAAGAGGAGCAGTGGGTAGATTTTTAGCAGGGAAGCAAAGACCAGCGCAATGTAGGCGAAAGTCCAGCGCTTGCGTTCAGCAGCGATGACACAGAGCAGCGTGAGCGCGGCTGGCACCAGGTCAAAGCGACTCTCTGCTAAAGCCCATGCGCCGATAAGCATATATACGGCAAAGGCTAGCCCTGCGCTGCGTGGAGCGTAGCGCAGTAGCAACCAGTAAATAAAGATCATTGTCAGTGCCATCAGGATCGCGAACACTATTGTATAGTAGTGCAAGGGCGCGAAGAGGGGAAGCGAAAAAAGGACAAGGGTGAACGGTGGATAATCAAGCGGCAGCGCGTGAAATGGGGGCATCGACAACGTTGAGGCTGGCAAAAATTTGCAGTGTGCTATAGGAGGATATAAATTGACCCCGCTACCACCGTGCCAGAAAGTGAGCGCATAGCAAGCGTAACGAGCCATAGAGGCTTGTACCAGGAATAACTCCCAGGACGCCCCCAGAAAGAGCAAGATGACTACTACAATGATAGTGAGATAGGCCACGATACCCCGACGTGTCAGCAATCTATCCCAGAGCATGATGGCTGCTTCCTTCGCTTTTCCTAATGGTTGTTTCTCTGTTATTTCTTTCTGCAACATACCGTACTATATCGCGCTGCACGCATGTGCACACACAACCTCCCTCACTTCTTTTATTGCGTGTGCCCTTTCAGAGGGAACAAGAATGCTATCCAGTGTACCATTTGGGTAGGTATTTCTACTGATATAAAACGCACATCTTGCTAGAAAGTCTCACTGTTTGCATTTTTTCAAAAGGCATGGTGGTCCTATAAGATGACTAAGCTTCCAGCCAGGGCTATTCCTGCGATAATTGCCCGAAAGGAGTGGCAGCAGCCTGCCACTATGTGGGCGACTTTCATTTGGCAGCCCATCCTGATGGTCCCATTGATCGTGGTTTTGATGCACGCACTCTTTAAAGGTGCCATTGAGAGATGTAAAGGCATCTCGCAATACGCTACTCTGCCAGCAGTTCCTCAATCTTTTCCTCGATTGTCTTTGCCGAGGGATAAAACGCATTCTCCTCTGGAGCATTATAGGGAGCGGCGGGTGCCGGTAGTGCCGAGATGAATGCGGGAGTGGCGTCGAGGTCGTAGAAGCAGTTCTGGACTAACCAGGAATGGAGGTGGCGTCCAAAGCTCGTCAGGTCGTATTCTTCTGTTACTACAATTACGCGGTTGGCCTCGCGCGCGGCTGCAGCGACCGCCTCTTCGTCAAATGGGGAGAGTGTACGTAGATCAACCACCTCGATAGCGCCGCCGTTGCGGTTAACTATATTGGCGGCAGCAGTACAGGACTCCAGTACCATGGTGCCCCAACTAATAATAGCCATGCTGCTTGGTCCGTTACCGATTCGCAAACGGCGGGCTTTGCCGATTGGCAGCGTATAGTAACCATCGGGGACGTTCCAGTATTCGGCTATGGCCTGGATAATGTTACCCTGGCTATCTTTAGGTGGATCAGAACGGTAGAGACGACCGCGCTCCAGGAAAGTAACTGGCGACTGTGCGCGTGCCGCTTCGAGTAGCAAGCCTTTGGCATCAAACGGTGTAGCCGGGCAGATCGTAATCATGCCTGGAATGCAGGTAAACCACTGCTCGCCTGCGTTGGAGTGACCAAAAGCACCCCCGCCAGCGCCGCCACTTGAAATAGGGCCCCCACCGCCACTGCCAGACTTCGTGCGGATGATTAGGGGAACAGTCCAGTCACCGTAGCTTTGATATGAAGTTCGCGCAGCCATGCGTATGGTTTGTGCAGCCGACTGGTGGTAGTCCACAAATTGGATTTCCGCGCAACGTGCCTTTCCGTCTACCATGCCTGCACCTGCGGCAATACCAACAATCAACTGTTCATTGAGAGGGCTGCTGATAGCACGGCCTGGAAATTGAGTGACGAGCGAGGCGGTTGCGCCAAATACTCCGCCTTTGGGGCTGCCTACATCCTGTCCATAGACGAAGAAGCCAGGATCACGCTGCGCCAGCTCAACCAACGCCTCGTTGATTGCTCCCAACATAGACGACTGCTTTTTTGTTCCCCGCGAGGTATTCTCCTGCCATTCGGGGACGTAGAGGATATGCTGCTTGACACGATCTGATGTAGGCTCAGGTTCCTGTAAAACCTCGGACTCGGCACGTTCCAGCTCGGCTCGTACTTCTTTGCGGGTACGCTCGATATCGGCTTCCTGGAGATACCCATGTTCGACTAGCCAGCGGCCAAAGTTTATCACGGGGTCTTTGGTAGCCGTTGTTGCTTCGATCTCTTCCTTCGTACGATAGGACTTGATATCGGTGCTACTAGAATGTGGGTCGAGCAGGCCCAGGCGGAGGTGCATCAGTGCGGGACCTTGTCCTGAGCGAACGTGCTCGACGAGGCGGACGCTGGCTTCATAGGTAGTCATAGTGTCGGTACCATCAACCTCTTCGGCGTAGACGCCTCCGCCTTTTGCCCATTCAACGAGCGATCCACCCCATTGAATGACCGAAGGAACGGTGATGGCCCAACCGTTGTCCTCAACCACCATCAGGACAGGCAACTTATGTACAGACGCCTGGCGGAAGAGCACATTGAAATCATTGGTCGCCGCTCCCCCATCTCCTGTAGTAAACATGATAATTTCTTTACGCTTATGCCATTGCAAAGAGAAACCGATGCCACCTGCAAAGGGAGCCAGCGCGCCCACCTCACTAAACGTGGGCAGGATGCGATGGTGCTTGCTGCTATAATGTGATGGCATGTTGCGGCCTGCCCCCATGGGGCCGGTTGTGCGTGAATAGACTTCGCGTAAAGGGGCATAGGTATCGCCTGTGCGTTGTAACCATGCCGCCAGGTCACGATAATAAAGGGCCATCCAGTCATCGGGGTTTAGTGCCGCAACGACGGCAGCCATACTTTCATGGCCTGCACAGCCAATGTAGAAAGGAAACCGGCCCTGAGTTTTACGAGTTTTCAGCATATCGTTGGTCACCCGTGCTGTGACCATTGTGCGGTAAAGTGCAAGGATATCCAGCGGCTCTGCTGTGGTACCGGCTTCCGTAGCTCGGATGTTTACTGTCATGCTTCCTCCATGAGTCTGCGTCTACTGTTCTGGCTAAGTGAGTTGAGGATTATGTTGTTGCAAAGTCATTATAGAATCTGTGTTTACGAAAATGCAATCTTCCCTTTTTCCCAGGCTTATTGCGCGTGCTTAAGTGTTGAGCATATAATACAGGCGAAATTAAGTTTGAAGTATGACTGGTCAGGTGGGTATTGTTGGAGATAACGTCTTTCTCTGTAGCTTCAGCATCTCTTCTAAAAGATCTCTATACCCGTATGCTTTTGACGCGTATAGTGGATGACTGTGCGTATAAATTATGGCAGCAGGGGCGAATTGAGTTTGCTGCCACCTGTCGTGGGCATGAAGCGGCGCAGATTGGAAGTGCTGTCTGTATTGAGGTAGGTAGAGATTTCACATTGCCCTATTACCGGGACCTTGGAGTAGTACTGACTATTGGCATGACTCCATATGAAGTATTTCGCACCTATCTACTGGCGCATGACAGGCAAATGGAAGACGATAAGCCTAGAGCGCCTAGCAAGCCAAGTGGGCCTGAACAGCAGCCTGTGCTGCATTGGGGCTACCATAAGCGCAATACGATTACGGGTGCCGCTCCCGTTGCTACCCAGATTCTGCATGCGGCTGGCATTGCCTTTGCATGCAAATTACGCAAGGAGCCTGCTGTTACCGTGGCATACTGTGGAGATGGAGCTACTGCCGAACCAGATTTTCTCGAAGGTATTAGCTTTGCTGTGCAGCACCAACTGCCAGTCGTATTTATTTACGAGCAAGATTGTTCTGATGGCCGTACATCTACTTTGGAGAATTTACTCCTTCCTGGTGAGCTTGAGCGCCATAGTGTCGATGGAGCAGATGTAATAGCTATCTATACAATTATGCAAGAAGCGATGAAACATGCACGTAATGGTCAGGGGCCTGTCTTGTTGGAGATGCGCGTGTGGCGATCGCTGGCTGGGCAAGCTGAAGAATTGCTGGATGAAGATAAAGTCAATCGAGATCCTCTTTTGCGTTGCGAGGGGCTTTTGAGGGAGCGAGATGCATGGGACGAAGAGTGGGCATCTCAGTTATATGCCCGTATCCTGGCAGAGGTTGAGCAGGCAGTGGAGGACGCTTTGAGAGACGTTTCATTTAGCGGCGTAAGATCCAAAAATCATATTGAGTAAGAGAGTCAGCAATAAGCTGAGAACGATAGATGTCGTGATTGGAAAAAAGAATGTGCCTTTTGTTGTAAGCCAGAGCATGTGATATACTTCTCAAGAAGAGTATACGTACATTTCGCAAGAGTCTAATTTTTTTATAGTGTCCAGCAGAATTGAGCTCATTACGTATATTTGCTTTGGCTTAGGGTCGAAAAGATTCTCTTTAAAAGCGAGGCACTCTTTATGAACGAGTTCGGCTTTACCACCTACGCTCAAGAAATAATCTTTGGTCCAGATGCTGTCACTCGATTGGGTGAAGCCGTTGAGCGCTTTCACTGGCGGCGGTTAATGCTCTGCTCGAGCGGCACTCTTCGCAGGGCAGGTCATATCGCGTCAATTGAGAAGGCGCTGGGGAGTCGATTAGTGGCAACTTACGAACACGTTCGTCCGCACGTTCCTGATTCCCAGGTTGCAGAAGCACTGGAGTTGGCGAGTGAGAAAGAGATTGATGCGGTAATCGGCATGGGCGGAGGAAGTCCAATCGGGATGGCAAAAGCAGTAAGTCTTGCATTGGAAGAGAAACGCACGGGGCGGCCAGCACGTGCCGCATTTCCCACAGAGCAGCCGCTTGTGCCTGTTGTGGCCATACCTACCACTTATGCTGGATCGGAGATGACGCCGATATATGGCATTACACATCATGTTAATGGCTCAGCTCGCAAGATTACTATGACAGATGCCAAGATCACACCAAAACTTATTATCTATGATCCGCAGCTAACACTTGATCTTTCACCGGAGATGACAGCTTCGACTGGCATTAATGCTCTAGCCCACTGTATCGAGGCGTTGTACTCGATCACACGCAATCCACTCTCCACGGCTGCTGCGCTTAGCGGTGTGCATTCCATCAGCCTTGCGCTGCCACGTTGCTATGCCGTCGGTGATGACCTGGAGGCCCGCACAGAAATGCTTGTAGGAGCTTTCCTGGCTGGTAGCGCGCTTGCTCATGTCGCAATGGCACTGCATCATGGCATGTGCCACGTGCTGGGTGGGACGGCTGGCGTGCCGCATGGTGTTGCCAACAGCATCATGCTGCCACATGCTATGCGCTTCAACCTGGATGCGACTGCTCACCAACTGGCGCAAGCTGCTGAAGCGATTGGAATTGGGCGCGATCAATCGGGCACCTACATAAGTGATGAGACTGCTGCAGAAGAAGCTGTGCAAAGAATCTACAATCTGATCGCGCAAATGAATCTGCCACAGCATTTACGCGATGTTGGAGTGCGCGAGGCAGACCTGCCTCACCTGGCAGAAGTGGCTCTCCAAAGCCGCGCGGTGCAAAGTAACCCCAAACCGATTACTGATGCTGCACAGATCGAGGCAGTACTGCGGGAGGCATGGTAGTGGGGAACAGAGGTTCAGGAGAAGGAGGTGACACAAAGGTACAATTTCGCTTACGTTTTGCAAAAGGATTTAGATAACGAGGTGTCGAGGAGGTACATTTATGCCTAAATTTCAAGTTCAAGGTGTGCATCATATCACCTTTGTCGGCTCTAACCGCGAGACGACGATTGACTTCTACCAGGGTGTGCTAGGTATGCCTTTGGTATTCGAGCAGCCCAACCTGGATGTTCCAGAAGAAACGCATCTCTACTTCGATGCGGGTGACGGACGGCTGATTACTTTCTTCGTACGTCCTTCACGGATGGATGACCCGGCACACAATCCACAAGGAATTGGCAATCTACACCATCTTGCCCTGACCGTTTCTCATGCTGTTTACACACAGGTCGCTGAGCGACTGAATGAGCTAGGCATCTGGAACACAGGGAACATTGATCGCGGCTTTATGGATTCGATCTACTTCCGAGATCCTAATGGACAGTTGCTCGAACTAGCCTGTTATAAGTTCGTCCCGCCTGAAGGCTATACCTATGCTGATGTTCTCTTCACAGCCCATCGCATTCGGGTAGCCGAGGGAACCTACAACATCCAGGACTCTCACCTAGCTGATGCAATTGCCGAACTGTCTGCGCGAAAAGCCGTTTCCCTTGTAAGCAGGGAGGTACCATCGATATGACGTTTGCCTCCGAGAGTGGTGCACAGACCCTTGGCACCCTCTGGATGTTGAATCTTGAGGAGTTTTCGCCGAATAGTCCTGCACCGCACGTCACGGCGACCTTTCAGCGTGTTGGCCCTGAGGCTGCTCCATTACTCGCCCAGGCGATGGGGCTTGAGGACCCGACAGAAGTACTGCGGCGTTTTGCTGCTGGGAAAGGCTGTTATATTGGCAATGTCGAGGGGGTGCTTGCCACTTATGGTTGGGTAACTTTTGACGAAGAATGGATAGGGGAGTTACATCTGCGCATTCGCCTGGCACCGGGAGAAGCCTACATTTGGAACTGTGCAACGTTGCCAGCATACCGAGGGCTGCGTCTCTATCCTGCCCTGTTGGGGTATATGGTCAATGAATTGCACGCTGAGGGACTGCAGCGAATATGGATTGGAGCAGATGCAGATAACCTGCCTTCCCAGAAAGGTATGGTACTCACTGGCTTCCAGCCTATAGCGGATATGGTACTCGACCGTGCCCTGGGGCTACGCATGACCTGGGTGCGTGGACGCCCTGGCGTAGCCGAAAAGTTTGTAGAGGATGCTCGCCGTGCGCTACTTGGCCAGCGGTACGAGGTGTGGCAAAGTGCATTATCACTGGCCAGCTCGAGTGTTAGTTTGGATAGGGGGTAACTTGAGGGTGTTTTTCGATGATTGAACACTCTGGTCTAATACAAGGACCGCACCAGGGTCAACAGGTGCTGGCTTCTGGTGAGCCAATCGACCGCGCAAAGGCTGCGATGGTGATGGTACACGGGCGTGGGGCTACAGCAGAAAATATCCTTGAGTTGGCCTTTGAACTGAAGCAACCAGATTTCGTCTATCTTGCGCCGCAGGCTGCCGGGAATTCATGGTATCCAAACAGCTTCCTTGCTCCCATTGCTAGTAATGAACCTGGCATCTCATCCGGGCTGGCTTCTATTGCCAGTATACTTGCTCAGGTGGAAGAGGCAGCTATCCCACTTGAGCGCACGATGATCTTAGGTTTCTCACAGGGTGCATGTCTAGCGCTTGAGTTTGTTGCTCGCAATGCACGGCGCTATGGGGGGGTTGTGGGCTTGAGTGGTGGACTGATCGGCCCAGATGGCACACCGCGTGACTATGCCGGTTCGCTTGCAGGTACACCCGTCTTTCTGGGGTGTAGCGACATAGATCCCCACATTCCGAGGGAGCGGGTAGAACAATCAGCTGAAGTGTTGGAGAAACTGGGAGGGAATGTCATTGCACGACTGTATCCCAGAATGGGTCATACCGTCAACCTGGATGAGATACGATTCGTGCGAAGTATGATGACTGCGCTCTTAGAGAGGTAAAATTTAGCAGCAAAACGGACCTTTCGTAGCGCTAAGACTAAGGGTTTATCACCGTCCTTTCAAGGATCAAGGTTAACTGATCCCCTGATCCTCCTCCGTGCTGGTGCGTTGAGTCCGTATTACAGCACTTTGCTGGTGAAGCATTGCATCCTCCACACGCTGACGATGTTTAGGGAGTGTATTTCCAGGTAACGCATTGGGCGAAAAATAGCGACTTTCGCGTATCTCTACGGTTGGATGGAGAGTTCCACCAGTGATACGGCAGCGGAAGGTCAGCACAACCTCCTGCTTTTGTGGTTTGGAATAAAGACCCACGAGTTGTTCCAGCACGACCTCCAGTCCCGTTTCCTCACGCACTTCGCGGCGAAGCGCCTCATCGACCGTCTCTCCAGCTTCCATTCCTCCCCCCGGTAAATTCCACCAATCGATGTCACGTCGATGCCCTAAGAGTATTTGCTCTTCGTCATCAAAGATCAGGGCAAAGAGACCGATACGAAAAATAGGCGAACTGTTCGCTGCATCTAAAGGCCTGGTCATGAGCACCCCTCCTCTCTAGAGCCTATAAACCTTATAGGCTGTATCATGTAGGATTAATTGCGCAAGGGAATATGCTTGTTCCTCATCAATCTCGCCGGCTTCGATCATCTCGATGAGCACCTGCCCGATTACACTACGTCCACGTATAGCACCTGCCCAATGCATTTCAGGAATGTTGATGCCGTCCGAACTATACATCAGCTTACTTGCAGGTGCCACACTTAATGCCTGTCTCGTGAAAGCCAGCATTTCCAATTTATCCAGAAAGGGAATAGTATACGAGAGATCGAAATAGACATGCGGATAGATTGCGGCAAGGTAGGCTCCTAGCTGGCAATATGGGTAACTCTCGTGGAGCAATACTACCTGCATCTTTTGGTAGTCATTTCGTTCCAGCACATCCCGCAGGTGCAGCGGATTACCCAAACGCATATCGGTATCCCTATCGCCATAGCCGGTATGGAACTGTATCGGGAGTTGCTGCTCCGAGGCGTGGCGAAAAGCGATATGGAGCAAGTAATCAATTAAAGGCTTGTGAACGATGCGTAACTGTCCGTTGCTGATGGCCGAACGGGCTTCAGCAAAAGAAGCGACGGTCTGGTCTTTGCTCCATTCGGCAATGTTCAAGCCTGTACGGTAGGCGACTATGCTTTTGAGTGCACAGTAACCGCGCCCGCGCACATCGCTCAGTTCGAGCGAGTAGTGTTTAACCATTTCGTCGAGGTCGTCGTATTGTACAATCAGGCTCTGCATCAATGTTTCCAGGCGTAGCATTTTCACTGTGCGGCAATGCCCAAGTTGTCCGATCCGTTCGGGTGTGTAGCATACCTCGGGGAGCGGAAAAGCGGGATCGAGAATAAGTGTGTCGATGTTTGCAGTCCGGAAGAGGCGATCGATCAGTGTGCTGGCATCCAGGTTGTTCCGTGCTGCCAATATATCTTCTTCAATGTTCTGACAACCATAGAAAGTTGCCATCTGGCGCAGCATCCAGAGATAGTAGACGGTGTTGGGAATATGCTTCTCTGGTAAACTTGAATCGGTTCCTTCTGTGAAATAGCGCCGGAAGTGTAATGGGCCCATCTGTTGATTTAAGAGGACAGGATGGCAGTGGTTATCTACGAGGGGGATGCTAGTCAGGTCGAGCATAGGCACTCCTCAATGAATGGTAAAAAAATTCTCCTAACTTGTTGTCTTCATTTTACCATATGGAGGTGGCCCTGACAGGAAGAACACGGCGCAAGCCGCGCCGTTTCTAACGGCAGTGGTGAGGAGGCTTTCTCGCTGGCTTCAGTCCTTGCGCAGCTTGAACAGACGTGCTATATTCTCTTAAGATGAGTAAGCACATGCTCGCTTTTCTCGGAGAACTAGAGACTGATGCGAGCGTGCTATGTCAGATGCGGAGGCAAGGTGGAAGGATATTCCTATGCTTGTTGCTTATGGCCCTGATGGGAGCCCTGTGGTTGCTGGAGAGCAACCATTAGAACGGTTACAACGCTGGTCACAAGAACATGTTTTATACTGCCCTAACTGCCGTGGAGTGGTGTATGTGCGTGGTGGGCTGGAGAAACGCACCCAAGTGCACTTTGCGCATCAAAAAGGAGAGTGTGCATGGAGCACTGAATCTGAGACGGTGCGGCATATGAGAGGGAAAATAGTGCTAGCAGAATGGCTCCGCACGCAATTTCCCCAGTCGAGAATCTCTCTGGAAGAGCGTTTGCCTGAACCTAATCGAATTGCAGATATCTTTGTTGCTCATGCTGATGGGCAACGATGGGCTATAGAGTTTCAGTGTGCACCTCTTGATGTGGATGCCTGGCGTGTTCGTCATGCTGCCTATCGCAAGGTGAGCATC